>Ga0228674_1000105_pt1 | contig 65400 bp, 62 predicted proteins | sample 1D_rmetaG_FD_189054 | JGI IMG/M metagenome (GOLD analysis project Ga0228674, IMG submission 189054) | Seawater microbial communities from Monterey Bay, California, United States - 1D_r | ecosystem: Environmental > Aquatic > Marine > Coastal | place: USA: California | collected 2016-09-26
GTTTAAAAGTGTACATTTTTTTGTATCACGTATAATGCTTTGATGAATTTTGAACTGCATAGACAGAGCGTGAGGTCATAGGATGAGTGATTTTTTACCCGGACTGGAAGGCGTTGCTGCCACTAAATCTGCTATTTCGTATATTGATGGTGAACAAGGTTTATTGTCTTACCGAGGCTATCCTTTAGAAACGTTGGCCGAAAATAGTAGCTTTGAAGAAACCACCCTGTTGTTATTGGATGGTGAATTACCATCAGCTACAGACCTAGATGGCTTTACTAAAAAGTTAAGACGCCATTACCGGATTAAATATCATATTCGTGAAATGATGCGTCACTTCCCTGCAACTGGGCATCCTATGGATATGTTGCAAACAGCAGTATCAAGTCTAGGTATGTTTTATCCGGGTACTGAATGTTTGACGGGTTCAGATGTCTGTGAAGATCTTAATTACGTTCGTAATATGACGGTTAATATCATTGCTCAAATGGCACCATTGGTTGCGATGTGGGAGCATATGCGTCAGGGCTATGATCCGATTGAGCCACGTGAAGATTTATCGGTTGCTGAAAATTTACTGTATATGTTTACGGGTAAAGAACCGGATCCGATGCTTGCCAAAATCATGGATGTCTGCCTGATTTTACATGCCGAACATACTTTAAATGCGTCGACGTTCTCTGCTTTGGTGTCAGGATCTACTTTAGCAACACCTTACAGTGTTATTTCTGGTGCGATTGGGACTTTATCAGGCCCACTGCACGGCGGAGCGAACTTTAAAGTTGTCGAGATGTTGAAAGAAATTGGTAGTGCTGACAAGGCGGAAGCTTGGGTCGATAACGCATTAGCCAATAAAAATGTCATCTGGGGTATGGGCCATCGTGAATATAAGGTGAAAGATCCTCGTGCCACCATTTTGCACAAATTAGTAGCAGAATTGATTGAAGATCGTGGTAGTAGTTTAGATAATACTTTTGAAACTGCGATGAAGGTGGAAGAGGTTTGTGTTGATCGTTTAGGTCATAAAGGTGTCTACCCTAATGTCGATTTTTATTCTGGTATCTTATATGAAGAAATGGGCATTCCAGCGGATCAATTTACAGCGCTATTCGCTGTAGCCCGTTCTGCCGGTTGGCTAGCCCATTGGCGTGAACAAATCTCAGATAACCGGATCTATCGTCCGACACAAATCTATACGGGTAGTGACGTACGCAACTATGTACCGATCAGCCAACGTTAAAATCTGATCAGCTAATTATAGTTTTACTGGTTTTGCCTTGTTGTTCCCGCACTAAGCGGGGGACAAGATAACCTGACAATTTCGCTCTTAATTGCTCGATTAATTTAATGCCTTCCTCTTCTGACACGTCAAAATGGCTGGCGCCTGCAACAGGATCGAGTAAGTGTAGGTAATAAGGCACTACAGCCATTTCAATCAGTTTTTCACTGAGATCAGCTAGCGCTGTTACAGAGTCGTTAATCCCCTTTAATAAGACAGATTGATTGAGTAATTGCACATTAGCGTCAGTTAATGTTTTTAATGCTTTTGCTTCGATTGTCGTTAATTCATTGCTGTGATTTGCATGTATGACCATGACGACTTTAAACCGAGTGTTGCTTATCCAGTCTAATAAGGCATCATTAATCCGTTCAGGTAAAACGATAGGCAAACGGGTATGAATACGTAGCCGTTTTAGATGTGGGATTTGTTCCAGTTCTGAGACCATTTGAGCTAATTTTTGATCAGTCAGTGCTAAAGGATCCCCCCCGCTTAAGATAACTTCATCTATGTCAGTATCCTGATGGAGTGTTGAGAGGGTTTGTTGCCATTGGCTCGCGAGTGGGTTGCTTTCGTTATAGGGAAAGTGACGTCTGAAACAGTAACGACAATGAATGGCACAGGCACCGGTTGTGAGTAATAAGGCGCGACCATTATATTTTTGTAACAGTCCAGGACTTGTGATGGCGAGTTGATCACCAACAGGGTCTGTTACGAAATTATGGTTGTCTATCGTTTCATCGATAAGTGGAAAAACTTGTCTTAATAAGGGATCTTGAGGATCACCACGGCGCATTTTATTGATATAACTCTGGGGAACACGAAGTGGAAATTGTTTGAGCGCTGCCGCATCAATTGCCACAAGACGATCTGTTAGCCCTAGCTGTGCCAAGAGTTCTTCTGGTTTTTTTATGGCATTGGCTAAAGCTATTTGCCAGCTTTGGTTTGGTAACACCGAGGGTGTTTGGGGTATCATATTGCGCCTAACTATTTAAACAGACGATGATCGTCCCCTAAAAGAGGTTGCCATGGCAAGTGTAAGTACAAATCAATTTAAATCCGGCCTTAAGTTTATGTTGGATGGCGATCCTTGTAGCATTATTGAAAACGAATTAGTTAAGCCAGGTAAAGGCCAAGCTTTTAACCGTGTTAAATTTCGTAATTTAAAAACAGGCCGCGTTAATGAGCGGACTTTTAAGTCAGGCGAAAGTGTTGAAAGCGCTGATGTGGTGGAAGTAGAGTTAGAGTATTCCTACACAGATGGCGAGTTTTGGTACTTTATGGATCCAGAGTCGTATGAGCAACACGCTGCTGATGCTAACGCGGTTGAAGATTGTTTGAAATGGTTGAAAGAGCAATATGTTTATACCGTAACACAGTGGAATGGCACACCTTTATTGGTGACAGCACCCAACTTTGTGAACTTAGCAGTGACTGATACTGATCCTGGTTTAAAAGGGGATACAGCTGGTACGGGCGGTAAATCTGCGACATTAGAGACTGGTGCTGTGGTACGCGTACCTTTGTTTATGAGTATTGGCGATGTGCTAAAAGTTGATACACGTACTGGGGAGTATGTCGAACGCGCCAAAGATTAAAACCCTTTGATGATTTTGTGTAAGTAGCTTATGGAAAAGGATTGGCGACCATCGATTAGTGTAGAAAATTTAAAAAGGCGGGCGCAGCTATTGGCTGATGTCCGCCTTTTTTTTGCACAAAAAGGGGTGTTAGAAGTCGAAACACCTATTTTATCCCAGGCTGCGCCAACAGCGCCTTATCTCGATAGTTTTAAGACAGACTATATTCCTATTGGAACATCCCTACAGCAAACTTACTATTTGCAAACATCCCCTGAGTTCACAATGAAACGGCTATTAGCGGCTGACACCGGGTCTATTTATCAGATAGCTAAGGTCTTTCGAAATGGTGAGCAAGGGCGATTGCACTCGCCAGAATTTACGATGTTGGAGTGGTACCGTCCAGAATTAACCTTGACTCAATTGATGGATGAAGTTTCAGCTTTAGTCGTTTCTGTTGGTGGCTTTTCAGAGGCTATCAGCTTGTCGTATGCGACGGTTTTTGAACAGTATTTAGGCATAGACATTTTCGGCTGCACTGACCAACAACTTCGATCTGTAGGTTTACAAAAAATGCCCAGCATAATGCGTGATATTGAACTCGATCGAGATGGCTGGTTGGAATTATTGATGAGTGAGGTCATCGAACCTAAATTAGCCGTTTTTGATCGCCCCGTTATGGTTTATGATTTTCCTGTTTCGCAAGCCCAGTTGGCTAAAATTCACGCTGATGAGCAAGGCCGTGAGGTGGCAGCACGGTTTGAATTATATGCTGGTGGTCTTGAGCTAGCTAATGGCTATGATGAGTTATTAGATCCGGATGAGCTTCGGCAACGTTTTGAACAAGATAATCAACAGCGTCAGGTACTTGGTAAACCCTTGATGCCTCTTGATGAGTATTTATTGGCTGCGATGACTTCTGGTTTACCACCGTGTGTTGGTGTGGCATTAGGTTTAGATCGGTTGTTAATGGCCATATCAAGTGAAGAGGATATTAATAAAATTTTATTCAAATTAGATTGATATTATTATTCTCCATTAAGACTAAAAACTTTGTTTCGTAATAACTGGGTTGCTTGTGCTTGGGGAACTTCCTTAAAGAACCAACCACTTACATTATCATTATTAGCGACGTAAGCACCTTGACCGACTAAGCCAAGAATCATTCCAGCATTTACATAACTTTCATTTACTATTATTTCGTAATAATATTCTTGCCCCCCTTCAAGTTTCTTTTTGATTGAATGGCTTCCTGGTGCTGCAGTGTTCTCGACATTAAATGTTGTTTCTCCTGCTTTAGTCGCAACAAAGAAATATGCGTTATTTGCACATTCGCCTACTTTTTTGCCATTGAGGTAAATTTCAGCATCAAGGGCTTTCGAGACGAATCTAGAATTTCTATAGAAATAGATCCTAGAAGTCATGTTATCAAGTGTTCTTACATTAGCTTGATGTTCATGATAAAGAGGCCCTGTAGCGGCACATGCAGATAAGGTGACTGTAATAGCGAGTATGAAAAATTGTTTCATTTTTATCCTTAAAAATTATTTTGAATAGGTTTAATTGAGTCGTGTTATGTCTTTATGAGAGTTTTCTAGAATATTTATCCCATCAAATTAGGCAGCCAGAGCGTGACTTCTGGGAAGGCAATGACGATGGCTAAAACGATTAATTGAATAATAATAAAAGGTACAATACCTCGGTAGATGGCTTGTAATTTTATATTGGGCGCACTGGCCTTTAGGTAGAAGAGTGAAAAACCGAAAGGAGGAGTCAGAAATGACGTTTGCAGATTTAGAGCAATTAATAATGCAAACCAAAGTGGATCAAGTCCTAAATGGATTGCAACAGGGGCGATAATCGGTACGACGATAAAGCAGATTTCAATAAAATCTAAGAAGAAGCCGAGTATAAAAATAAGCAGCATACTGAGGATTAAAAACCTCCATTTTCCGCCTGGAAGTTGCTCGAAAATGTCAAAAATTAAGTCGTCCCCGCCCATACCAACAAAGACAAGGCCAAAAGCGGTTGCTCCAATAAGGATAAGGAATACCATACTGGTTAAGCGTGTGGTTTGCTGCATCGCCTGGTTAAGGTTTTTGACGGTTAATTTGCTGTGTAAAGCTGCTAGAATCATAGCGCCTAAGGCACCGACGGCTGCTGATTCTGTTGGAGAAGCAATGCCGAAGAAAATAGAACCCAGTACGGTGAGAATGAGGGCCAGTGGCGGTAATAAGCTTTTTAAGACTTGCATCATTAAATGCAAGTCTTGATCTGGATCGGCTTTAATAGCTGGGGCCATATCAGGGTGTCGCCAAGCGACAAAACCGATATAGATTATGTAAGCCAAAACGAGCATCATGCCAGGCACTGCTGCGCCCATAAATAGCTGTCCGACAGGTACGCCGATGACATCTCCTAATAAAATGAGAATAATGCTTGGCGGAATAATTTGTCCTAATGTGCCTGAAGCGGCTATGGTGCCGCTGGCTAATGTGGGGGCATAGTGGTGTTTTAGCATGGCGGGTAGTGCTATGACTGCCATGGTGACAACAGATGCGCCTACGACCCCGGTTGTTGCCGCTAGTAAAGCCCCTACGATAACGACAGAAATGGCTAATCCTCCCCGGACACGGCCAAATAATTTGCCCATGGTTTCGAGTAGTTGTTCTGCTAGACCTGATTTTTCTAAGACAACGCCCATAAAGACGAAGAGAGGAACGGCTAATAGCGTGAAATTAGTCATGATGCCCCATATCCTGAGAGGCAATAAATCAAAAAAGCCGATGCCTAAAAAGAAACTGCCGAAAGCAAAAGCGACTGCACCTAAGGTGAAAGCAACAGGAAACCCGAGTAGTAATAATAGAAATAACACGGCAAACATGACTAAAGCCCAAATTTCCATTAATTGGACTCCTGCCGGCTTAGTTTAAGACTGTTTCTGAGGAGCTCTGCTATGCCTTGTAAGATCAGCAAGACGAAGGCTATGAGAATACTGCCTTTTAGTAAGTATCGGTGTGGCAGCCCACCAGGATCTGGTGAACCTTCATTGTAATAAAAAGCATTTTCCACAAACGGCCATGTTGTTGTAATCACTAAAACACAGAACGGTATTAGGAAAAATAGGATGCCAAAAATATTAATCAAGGCACGGTGTCTGTCTGATAAGAAACGGCTTTGATGAATTAAGTCGACCCGGACGTGGCCATCATGTTTTAAGGTATAAGCACCACCGAGTAAAAAGATAAGAGAAAATAAGTGCCACTGCAGCTCTTGTAATGCGATTGAACCTTGGTTAAAGAGGTAGCGCATAGCGACGTCGTAACAAATAAGTAGCACCATCCCAACAACGAGCCAAGCGGTGGTACGACCGACCCATTCGTTGAGGACATCGATGCTATTGATAAGGGTTTTGATCATAGGGTGTTTTATTGACTCAGTTTGTTTTGCGATGAAGTGTCCCATAAATAGATTATAAGCTCTAGTCTAGAGCGTTTATTTTAGGCATAACATGGTGTCATTAAATAAGAAATGGTAAAGTGCGTGTTGAGAATAAATGTTTAGGATTTCAACATGCTTACTGTTATTTCGCCTGCTAAAACACTGGATTTCGAGTCACAGCCGATCACGACATGTCATACACAGCCAAAATTTTTGGCACAGTCACAGGCTTTGATCGACGAGCTGAAACAATTGTCGGCTCCCGGTATTGCCTCGCTAATGAAGTTGAGCGATAAATTAGCGGGTTTGAATATGGCGCGTTTTCAGACCTGGGCGACGCCATTTAATTTGGATAATGCTAAGCAAGCAGTTTTGGCGTTTAAAGGCGATGTTTATACGGGTTTAGATGCTGAAACGATGGATGATGAGGGACTAGAATTTGCCCAACAGCATTTGCGAATTCTATCTGGATTATATGGTGTCCTAAAACCGTTGGATTTGATTCAGCCTTACCGTTTGGAAATGGGTACTCAGTTTGCAAATCAAAAAGGTAAGAATTTGTATCAGTTTTGGGGTGGCCAGCTTCGTGAAGAAATTGAAACTGAAGCCTCTCAGTCCTCTGATGCTATCTTAGTTAATTTGGCTTCAAATGAATATTTTAAAGCTTTAGAAGCGAAGAAATTAAATACGCGGATTATCACCCCTGTGTTTAAGGACATGAAAAATGGCCAATATAAAATCATTAGTTTTTATGCCAAAAAGGCGCGAGGTCTAATGAGTCGTTACATTATTGATCATCGTATCAATGATCCAGAGCAATTAAAGCACTTCGATAGCGAGGGTTATCGGTTTAGTGCTGATTTATCATCTGGTGATGATTGGGTGTTTATCCGTGATCATGCAGAGTAAGTAATAGCCTACGCTTTAGCCTTTTGGGGTTTCACAGCAGATTCATTACAAATTTTAAATTTAGCGATCAACGGTGCATGGTCGGATAAACGTCGCCATAAGTTGTACCGTGGTCGTTCACAACTTAATGGCTTCACTTTACGGTAATACACTCGATCCATTTTTAAAATAGGTAACCATGCAGGAAAAGTCCGAGCATGCTTATTATGCAAAGTATGGTGAGTTTCTTGTAGATTCAATTGTTCTGAAAAGTGTTTTTCAGCACGTTCGCTCCAGTCATTAAAATCACCAGCAATGATCAGTGGGGCATTATCTGGAACATGTTCTTCTATACGTTCAGAGAGTATTTTGATTTGTTGCTTTCGCTCTACATTCATTAAACCGAGATGAATACAGATGATATGAAGATCTTCATCAATATCAGGTAGATTAATGACACCGTGTAACAAGCTACGACTGGCCCAAGATAGCGATGATACATTAATGTTTTCCCAGCTGATGATGGGGTGTTTACTTAAAATGGCATTCCCATGGTGGCCGAGCTTATATAAGGCATTTTTACCGTAGGCGAGATGTGGCCAATGACCTTCTGCAATATATTCTGCATGAGATCCATCAGGCCAATTAGCATGATCGATTTCATGTTGTTTATGCTCACCTTGTACTTCTTGTAGTAACAGGATATCGGCATCTGCCTCGACCAGCACATCGCGTAGTCGTGGCAAAACAAAGTGTCGGTTGCCAGTGCTAAATCCCTTATGAATATTATAGGTGAGGATTCGTAATTCGGCTTGGGCCATAAGTCCTTTTTACATGATGATTGCGAATAGTTACTTTATCAGATGTTAGGGGTATGTGTGATAGAGATTAATTAGAATACTGGCAACCAATTCAATATCTTGTCCTCAAGTTATTGTTTTATATTGTTTTAGTACCAATGTCCAATAGACTCGGAAGTCCGTGGCTTGTAAAATTGCTATCAAGATTTGAATAAATTTTTGTTTTATTTGATGTAGAGCAAGTTACGAAACAGAGTGGTTGACTATACTCAAGCCATTAAGCAGGTTAAATCTTTGGAAAAGACGATGATTAAAATATTATTGACTACTTTATTGTTCCTATTTTCTTTGCAGGCAACAGCTGCAAATATTGTGATTAATGGATCTTTTGAGAATCCTGATATCAAGCCGGGCTCTTGGACAGTTTTACCGGCCATTGCAGGTTGGACAACAGGGGGTGCTGGTATTGAAATTCGGGATAATGTTGCTGGGAAAGCTTATGAAGGTAGCCAGTTTGCAGAGCTCGATTCACATGGCAAAGATTCTAATAGTTCTATTTCCCAAACATTAAGTACGTTGGTCGGTGAAACTTATAAGCTTTCTTTTGCTTATTCACCACGGATTAATCAACCTGAAGCAACCAATGGCATTAGTGTTTTCTGGAATGATGTCTTACTTGATTCGGTATCGGCAGTGGGTAGTAAAACGCATAATTGGATTGTTTATAGCTTTATGGTCAAAGCAATCGGTAATGATGTGTTGAAGTTTGCTGCCGTAGGTAAAGAAGATACATTGGGTGGTAGTCTTGATGCGGTTACAGTCAGTGCTGTACCGGTTCCTGCAGCGGCTTTGTTATTTGCACCTGCTTTGTTAGGTTTTATGGGGTTACGACGCAAAGCGAAGGCAATGATAGCCCGATAAAACAAGAGTTGAAAACAAAAAGCCATAATGCGTTATTTCATTATGGCTTTTTTTATGGTTGGGGGCTTTTGTTAATTTAATAGCTCATGGATAGGGCCAGGTTTACATAAGCTTTTTTGTTTTACCGCACTACGAAGACATTTATGACAGATATATTCTGCTTGATCGATGAGTGAATGGATATGTTTGGCTTGTTTGTTGTAGTCCTTCTTTTTTATCTTACATAGGGTCGTCATGGCACTGATTATTTGCTGAGTTGATCGGGAATAACGAAAGCACGGCTGCTAAGTTCTTTATCAATAAAAAACAGTCCATTACTGTCATCGCCAACGAGACGAAGTTTACCGACAATTTCGCTGACACCAGCTTCTTCTTCAACTTGTTCACTGATGAACCAATCTAAGTGTGCTTTGGTAGCGTAGTCTTTTTCTTCGGTTGCAAGGGCCATGAGTTCATTAATAGACTTCGTGACATTCTGTTCGTGTATGAGTGTTTTCTCTAGTACATCCAATGGACTACTGTATTCTGCCGGTGGCGATGGAATCGCAGCTGAATGCTAAATAGCATCAGCGTTGCCTTAAAATATTCGGCACTGCCTTGTTCTTGGGTGAAATGGCTTTGTGTGGACAAGCATCAACGCAGGCATAGCAACGGATACATTGATCGCTGTTGATGAAAAGGGTGTTGTAATAAAGCCCGGAAGTTAGGCCGGGGTCTATGGTTTGGATATCTGTTACCCCTAATTGTCGACTGTGATTAAAATCGCTTGTTTCGACGATGCAGTTGTCAACAGGTTTGACGAGTAGGCATTCATCACACAGGGTACATTTCCTGTTATCAATCACTGGGGCTGGGGAACGAACATCTTCAAATTTATCATAGCGAATGGCTTGTTCAGCGAGTCCTGCGTTTTGCAATACTTTGACACCATGATCGATCATGGGTGGCGGGCCACAAAAGAAGGCTTTGATATGATTGATATCGAGTTGTTTGGTGTCAAGGTAATGTGCTTTGAGGTATTCGGTGACCAAGCCCCTTGGACCTTGCCAATCACAGTCGTCAGGTTCTTCAGATAAAACGGGGATGAAGGTAAAGCTATGCTCTGGATGCCATTGTTGTCTAATGGCTTCCATCTCTTCAAGACAGTAGAGATCTGTTTGTGTGCGAGCGCCATAAAAGAATAGGCAGTCGCGTGCTAATGATTGATGACATGCTTGCTCGACCAGTGCTTTGATAGCACTCATACCACTGCCTCCAGCAATACAGACAATAGTATCGTTAGAATTATCTAGGCCAAACTTTCCCATTGGGCCACTCACTGTAACCGGCGTGCGGGTTCGTTTTTTTTGTTTAAACCATTCTGATAGTTCGCCGCCTTCAACTAAGCGGATGAACAAGGTGATTTGGTTTTTTTTCTCAAGCGCTGGTGCCTTGGCAAAAGAGTAGGCACGTGGTCGATCGATGCCATCGACTTTTAGTGTGGCATATTGACCAGCTTTAGCATTGAAGGGAGGGGTGTTTTTGTCACAAGTGATGACAACTTCTATTGTGTCATAGGTAAGGTTGGTAATTTTGGTGATTTTACCGGGGCGACTATTTACCCGTTTGTTTTGGATAGCGGTGTCAGGTGAGGGTAATAATTGATCGAATGGGTCATTAAAGCCACTGGTTTTGATAGTTGCCATGATTAAAATATCCCTTTATGTACTTTCTTAGCGGCTGCAATGATTTGAGCATCAGTCGCTTTAATATCTTTATTTTTGGGATCTTCGCGCCAACGCTTGATGTAACCAGCTTTGCCGCCCCATTTTTCTAGAATATCTTTTTTTACTTGGTCGCTGGCTAATTCAACTTCAGCTAAGCAGGAATAGAAAGTAGGACTATTGCCAAAGTCAGTCAGCATTTCAGAATTCAATGCATTGATATTGACACCACCATAGGTGTTGCTGCCTTTAAATTGCTTCTGGGTATTACAAACACCGGGGATGAGCTTTTTGATGATGACCGCGTGGGCAAAAGTTTCACCACGGTCGTTGTATATGCGGCATAAATCACCATCAGCGATACCGCGTTTTTTCGCATCTCTTGGATTAAGTTCAACGGTAGGGCGCGACATCATTGCTTGTAATCGAGGCACAGACTGGAATGAGTCACCGATAAAGTAGTGAGAAGCACAGCTTAAAACTTGTAGCGGAAATTGTTTACGTTTGGGGTCTTCCTGACCTTCTATTTCTGGCACATAACTAGGCAGTGGGTCGATACCTTGGTTTTTTAAAGTAGCGCTGTAGATTTCAATTTTGCCACTGGGAGTAGGCCAACCTTGATTCAAGAAATCACGGCGTTTGGTTTCGGTATTGGCTCTGGCCCAGCCATTGGCTTTGAGTTCGTCGTAGTCGATGCCTTCCATTAATGGATTGACGCTGTCATCGACTAGGATATCTCGGATGATTTCTTCATCGGTTTGAGTGAAAGCGTTATCGTCACTGTCGTTATAACCCATTTTATCAGCGAGTTTTCTAAACAATTCTGAGTTTCTAACACTTTCACCGAGGGGTTCGATAACGGGTTCATTCATGCCGTAATACCAGTTGCCATAAGTTGCAACTAAATCCATGCGTTCGAGTTGGGTATCAGCAGGCAGAACAATATCGGCGTAGTTGCAGCTATCCGTCCAAAAGATTTCATGAATGCCGACAAAGAGATCGTCTCGCATGAGCCCTTCGCGAACGCCTTGGGTATTAGGTGCACAGTTTGCTGGATCGGAATTATAGATAAACATTGACTTAATGGGTGGATCGAGTGGTTCGCCGTCATAGCCAATATTCTCAGCCAAGGCTCGGCCTATTTGAACCATGCTGATTTGGCGTTTTGCACCACGTTGTCCTAGGTCAGGACGGTGGAGTTTATTGAGATCATGACGAAGCCACATCTCTTCAAGATTACCAAAGCCGGCACCACCACAGCGTTCACGCCATGAGCCGGTGATGCAAGGTAAAGTCAAAATAGCACGACACATTTGACCTGCATTTTGGTGGCGGTTGAGACCATAATTAGCACGAATAACCGATTTCTTGGTTGCGGCATATTCAAGCGCGAGTTTTTCAATATCAGCAGCTTTAACGCCTGTTATTTTGGCGACTTTATCCAGTGAATATTCAGGTAGTTTTTTATTGACTAAGGCTTTCCAGCCAACGGTTTGTTGCTCTAAAAATTCAACATCGTGGAGGTTGTTATCAACAATCACTTTCATCATGGCTAAGGCTAGAGCGGCATCGGTACCGGGCTTAGGTTGGATATGCCAATCAGCCATCATGGTTGTGCGGGTTTCGCGTGGATCGATGACAATGAGTTTGGCACCACGTTCTTGTGCTTCACGAATGAAAGGAATGGCATGAACACCGGTGCTGACAAGGTTTGTTCCCCAAAGAATGATCAGCTCGGCTTCTTGGGCGGCTTCATGAATGGAGGTGTTGGCATGGGCCATGCCGTAGGTATGTAGTCCAGCCCACATGGCGGCGTAGATGCAGATTGATTGTTCGAGTCTGGCAGCTTCCATCTTGTTCCAGAAGCGACTGTCCATGGTCCAGTAACCGACCATGCCCATGGTGCCAGAATAGGAATAAGGTTGAATGGCCTCAGAACCATATTCTTCAATGGTCTGTTTGAAGTTATTCGTGATGGACTCTAATGCTTCATCCCATGAAATACGTTCAAATTTGGCACCAGGACCTTTGGGCCCAACGCGTTTATGGGGATAAAGTACGCGATTATCGTTGTATACGAAGTCGAGGTAATGGTTAACTTTATTACAGAGATGACCCCGTGTAATGGGATGTGTCGGGTCGCCTTGTATTTGAATGGCTTTACCAGTGCTGTCATCTTTGGTGACAAGCATAGAGCAGGAATCTGGACAATCATGTGGGCAAACAACGTGATGAACTGAAAAGCCTTCGGCTACCTCAATTTTGTTACTTACAGCCATGTTTCCTTATCCCCCTGTTGGATGACGCACAGGTGGATAAACAATGAAGACTTATCAACGGGTGGGCAATCCGTTTAACAATCAAATAATTTTATGGTCGCACTATTCTTACAGCATTTTGTTATTCGTTCAATCGATTAATGTGCTTGTTTATGCGCATCAAATGATTGCAATGATCTTTATTTTCTATTTGTCCAGATATATAGCTTTAAGTACTTACGATACAAGCTAGGGAAAGTAAGGATTTTGTCAGTACAAAGCGATTTCTTCGCTTCTATCAGAGTATTATTGCTTATTTAATAACGTTATAATTTGTGCGGATTTTATTCTGAATTTGGTTTCATTCATTTAGCATTTAGGACGGGTAATGGCGACAGGACTATTTTTATCAAAAAGGGCTTTGATTAGTATCTTATTAATTGCCATTGCTATGTGGATTTTGATGCATTCAAATGTCAATGCTGCTGATTCTGAAGCCGCCATTATGCCACCACCACCTGAAGTTGAAGTCATGACGATTACACCGACGATGCAGCGGAACTGGTCACATTTTTCGGGTAAATTAGCTGCGGTTGATATGGTTGAAATTAAGCCCTTGGTGGGGGGCAGAATAGAGCAAGTTTTTTTGATGATGGGGATTTGGTCAAAAAAGATGCCCCGTTATTTTTAATTGATACGCGGCCTTATGCTGCGACTGTTCAGCGTGTCGAAGCACAACTGATGTCAGCGAGATCACAACATAAACTGGCTGAACAAGAGTTGAAAAGAACAAAAGGTTTATTATCTAAGAAATTGATTTCACAAAGTTTATTTGATCAAGCTAAAGCAGAACATGAAGTGACATTAGCGGCTATTTCTGAAGCAAAGAATGCCTTGGCTGAAGCGAAGATAGATTTGGATTATGCAACAATAAAAGCGCCTTTTGATGGCAGGATTAGTCGGGCAGAGTTGACTGTAGGTAATGTCGTCGAGGTGAATACGGGGGCACCCGTGTTGGCTACGTTGGTATCCCAACAGCAAGTTTACGCCGAGTTTAATGTTGATGAGCGAAGCTATATTCGTGCTGCTCGTTCAGGAGCAGAACTGAAAAAAATGCCTGTTATCTTACGTTTATCTGGCGATGATCATGTTGTTTATGAAGGTCACTTACATTCGTTTGATAATCAGCTGGATAGTTCTACAGGGACGATTCGGGCTAGGGCGCTGTTTGAAAATACTGATGGGGTATTAAAACCAGGAATGTATGCCAATATTGAATTAGGCTCTGTTGACGAAATGTCAGCGGTCATGATTCCACAAGCTGCTGTCGGTACCAATCAATCTAGGAAATTTGTGCTTGTAGTCGGCGATGACAGTATGGTCGGGTATCGTGAAGTGGGATTAGGCCAGCAGTCAGGTGAGTTTCGTGAAGTTGTCAGTGGATTAGTACCGGGAGAAAGGATTATTACTAATGGCCAGGCAAAAGTGAGACCAGGTATGCCTGTCACTGTCAGTGATGTTTCTGTACCTTTGACCGATTAATCAGAACCGCTGTTAACGTTAGGAAAAACATGAATATTTCCAAGTTTTTTGTCGATCGCCCGATCTTTGCTGCGGTATTGTCTTTATTGGTGTTTATCGCGGGTTTGTTGGCGATGTTTCAACTGCCTGTTTCGGAATATCCTAATGTGGCACCGCCATCGGTTGTGGTCACGGCTTCTTTTCCGGGGGCAAACCCAAAGGTAACGGCAGAGACCGTAGCTCGGCCGTTAGAAGAACAGATTAATGGTGTTGAGAACATGCTTTATATGTCGTCTCAGGCGACATCAGATGGTCGGATGACGCTAACTGTGACGTTTAAGATTGGGACGGATCCAGACTTGGCTCAGCAGATGGTTCAGAACCGCGTGTCTCAAGCATTACCTCGCTTACCTGATGTTTCTCGCCAAATTGGTGTGACAGTGGTTAAGAGCTCACCGGATTTGACGATGGTGGTGCACCTGTTGTCGCCTGATAATAGTTATGATGAATTGTATTTGCGTAATTATGCTTTGATTCATGTTAAAGATCAGTTGGCAAAAGTCAGAGGCGTGGGTTCAGTCCAGTTATTTGGTTCGGGCGATTACGCGATGCGTATCTGGTTAAACCCAGAAAAGATTGTTGAGCAAGGTTTAACTGCCAATGACATCGTTGCCTCGATTCGTGAACAAAATGTACAAGTGGCGGCCGGAATTATTGGTGGTGCGCCGATTGGTGGCGGTGTGACATTGCAGCTTCCGATTAATGCCAAGGGGCGTTTATCTTCAGTTGAAGAGTCTGAGCAGATTATTGTTCGGGCGGGAGCAGATGGCCAGATAACACGGCTGAAAGATGTGGCTCGCATTGAGTTAGCAGCGGCGGATCATGGCTTGAATTCAATGTTGGATAACCAACCTGCCGTGGCAGTGCCACTTTTCCAAGCTCCGGGTGCTAATGCGATTGAGATATCAAATGATGTCCGAGCTGTCATGGCTGAATTGAAAAAAGACTTCCCCGTTGGTGTGGATTATCAAGTGGTCTATGATCCGACAATTTTTGTTAAAGAGTCTATTAAAGCCGTGATCGTTACCTTATTAGAAGCCTTGGCTTTGGTGGTTTTGGTAGTGGTACTGTTTTTACAAACATGGCGTGCCTCGATTATTCCTTTATTGGCCGTGCCGGTATCGATTATTGGGACCTTTTCGCTAATGTATTTGTTTGGTTTTTCAATTAATACCTTATCGTTATTTGGTTTGGTATTAGCAATTGGGATCGTGGTCGATGACGCCATTGTTGTGGTCGAAAATGTTGAACGTAATATTGAACGGGGTTTGGCACCGATTGATGCTGCTTATCAGGCGATGACTGAGGTCAGTGGCCCTATTATTGCGATTACACTGACTTTGGTTGCTGTATTCGTCCCCATTGCCTTTGTGAGTGGACTAACAGGACAGTTTTATCAGCAGTTTGCGTTGACGATTGCGATTTCAACAGTCATATCAGGTTTTAATTCTTTGACTTTGAGTCCCGCATTGGCGGCATTACTTTTAAAGCCACATGATGCGCCTAAAGATCGTTTAACACGGGGCATCGATTTCTTGTTTGGTGGCGTGTTTAGAGCGTTTAATCGGTTCTTCGACCGTAGTTCACATGGTTACTCAAATTCGGTTGGTGGCTTGCTAAAACATAAGTCCTTATCCTTTGTGGTTTACCTTGTTTTATTGGCAGCTACTGTTATTGGGTTCAATGAGATTCCAAAAGGGTTTGTCCCACCGCAAGATAAGCAATATTTGATTAGTTTCGCTCAGTTACCGGACGGTGCAACGCTAAAACGTACAGAGCATGTCATTGAACAAATGGGTGAGATCGCTTTGGCTGAGGCAGGTGTTGAAAGTGCGGTGCAATTTCCGGGGTTGTCGGTTAACGGATTCACCAACAGTGCGAGTGCGGGTATCGTTTTTGTAACCTTAAAACCCTTTGATGAAAGACAAACAGATGATCTTTCGGCTGCGGCAATTGCTCAAAAATTGCAGATGAAATATGGCGGGATTAAGGAAGCATTTGTAGCAATTTTTCCACCACCACCTGTGAGTGGTTTAGGCACCACAGGGGGCTTTAAATTACAGATTGAAGATCGTGGCGCCCAAGGTTATGAGAAGTTAGCTGAAGTGGCAGAAAGTGTGCAACAACAAGCTTGGCAGCATCCTGCTTTAACCAGTGTTTATTCGAATTACAAGATCAATGTACCGCAACTTTATGCCGATTTGGATCGGACGAAGGCAAAACAGTTAGGACTGAATGTTAAAGAGATTTTTGACACGATGCAGATTTATCTGGGTTCTCTTTATATTAATGATTTCAATCAGTTTAGGCGGACATATCGTGTGATCACTCAAGCTGAAGAAGCCTATCGTTCGAACCCAAAAGATGTCACAAATCTTAAAGTGAGGAACAACAATGGCGATATGGTGCCATTGGGTAGTGTGGTGACTATGGTCGAGAGTTACGGACCGGAAAGTGCAGCCCATTACAATGGTTATTTGTCTGCTGATATTAATGGCGATACGGCACCAGGTTATGCCAGCGAAGATGCGCAAGCAGCTATCAAAGAGATACTCGAAAAGTCATTACCCAATGGCTTTGAATACGAATGGACAGAGCTAACTTACCAACAAATATTAAGTGGCAATACTGCGTTATTTATTTTCCCATTGTGTTTGTTATTGGTCTTTTTAGTATTGGCTGTTCAGTATGAAAGTTTGGCTTTGCCGATGGTGGTGATTGCAATCGTACCGTTGTCAATTTTGGCAGCCGTGACAGGGATTTGGCTGACGGATGGTGATAATAATATCTTCACGCAAATCAGTTTATTTGTGCTGGCGGGTTTAGCCAGTAAGAATGCAATCCTGATTGTCGAGTTTGCACGAGAACTCGAGATGAGAGGGATGGAAACGGTTAAAGCAGCCATTGAAGCGAGTCATATGCGTTTAAGGCCGATTCTAATGACCTCATTTGCTTTCATTATGGGTGTCGTACCGATGGTGTTATCAACGGGGGCAGGTTCAGAAATGCGTAATGATATCGGCGTGGCGGTCTTTTCTGGGATGTTGGGTGTGACATTTTTTGGCTTATTCTTTACGCCGGTCTTTTATGTGATTATGCGTAAGATTGAAGGCCGGTCTTACGCCATAAATGATGTCGAGGACAATGCAAATGAAGCGTTTACCAGATAACGTTACAGCCTATAAGAAGACACCAGAATTTGATGAAATTAGTGTTCCAAATGGATTGCTGAAGTCACATCAGACTAAAGCCGGGGTGTGGGGCAAAATTGTTGTATTAGGAGGGCAGCTCAAATATACGATTACCGAGCCAGAGATAGAAGTGATATTGCTCGATGACACAACCTATGGAGTGGTGGAGCCGACTGTGTTTCATGAAGTCGAACCTATAGGAAAGGTCAGGTTTTATGTTGAGTTTTACCGAAATGACATGGGTTAATGAGGACTGATTGTTCTTCTTGAATATCGTCTGAGCGATAGAGGGCTGCCTTAGTAATCAACTAAGGCAGCGCCATTAATATCTGTACTTTAAACGGCTGTCATAGTGATGGAAACGGGTGTTGCATTGGTGATGTTGTCACTGACGGGACATCTCGCTTCTACTGCAGCTAGTAATTCAGCAATTTTATCTGCTGAGGCGCTACTTTTGACTTGAATATTAATTGTTATTTCCTGATAACCAGCCCGTACATTTAAATCGGTACCGGCAAATTTCGCAGGATCTAACTTACCGACGATATCGATTTCAGTTCCATTAACTGGAATACCCATTTCATTTGCGATGAAGAAGGTCATGAAATTTAAACAGCCACCATGGGCAGCTAGAATAAAGTCTAATGGGTTCGGGGCGCGGTTATTCCCACCTAGCTCTTCAGGTTCGTCCATGAAAATTTTAAATGCATTGGCATCAGTGACACTTCGTGCCATTGTTTCGCCAATTGTTTTCACTGTACCTACATAAGATGCTGCCATTTGGATTTGCCTCATAGTTTATGGGTGGAATGATAGAGTCTAACACTATTGATGTAATCATGATAAACCGCTGAGCGGCTAATTAGTTGCTGGGGTATCTCGCAATAAATGAATCATTTGATAGATGTTTAACCCTTGAACTTTAAAACCTTGCCCCCATCTGTTGATTCTAAGATAAACAACGCCGGATGGAGGCAGACTTTCAATGACCGTTGCACAAAAAGAAACCTTAGGTTTTCAGACTGAAGTTACCCAATTATTGGATCTGATGATCCACTCGCTGTATAGCAATAAAGAAATCTTTATGCGTGAGCTGATTTCTAACGCATCTGATGCATCAGATAAATTACGTTTTGATGCATTATCGAATGATCATTTGTATGAAGGTGATGCCGATCTTAAAATCAAAGTCGACTTTGATAAAGACGCAAAGACGATCACGATTACTGATAATGGTATTGGTATGAACCGTGATGAAGTGATTGAGAATATTGGTACGATTGCTAACTCAGGCACCAAGAAGTTCTTTGAGAAAATGACAGGTGATCAATCAAAAGATTCACAATTGATCGGTCAGTTTGGTGTTGGTTTTTATTCTTCGTTTATTGTTGCGGATAAAGTGACATTAAGAACACGTCGTGCTGGTGACGCTGCTGAAGAGGGTGTCGAGTGGGAATCAGAAGGCAAAGGCGAGTTCACGATTGAAAATATCGATAAGGAAACACGCGGTACTGAAATTACATTGCACCTGCGTGATGACCAAGAAGAGTTTTTAAATGGCTGGCGTTTGAGAAATTGTATTTCTAAATACTCTGATCATATTGATATCCCAATCATGATGACCAAAGAGCCAGTGCCAGATGAAGATGGTAAGATTGATGAGTCAGCTGAACTTGAAGATGAAACGGTTAATAAAGCAACCGCTTTATGGACACAATCTAAAGGTGATATCAGCGAAGACGAATACAAAGAATTCTACAAACAAATCTCACATGATTACCAAGATCCATTAAGTTGGAGTCACAATAAAGTAGAAGGTAAGACAGAATACACGTCACTGCTTTATATCCCTTCAACTGCACCTTTTGATTTATGGGATCGTGAACGTACACAAGGTTTAAAACTGTATGTAAAACGCGTTTTCATTATGGAAGATGCAGATCAATTGATGCCACGTTACTTACGTTTTATCCGTGGTGTGATTGATACAAATGATCTGCCATTGAATGTGTCACGTGAAATTCTACAAGGTAGCAAAACGATTGATAGCATTCGTGCGGCGTCGGTTAAGAAAATCTTAAGCGAATTGTCGAAAATGCAGAAGAATGATGCTGAGAAATACGCCACATTCTGGAAAGAGTTTGGTCAGGTCATTAAAGAAGGCCCTGGCGAAGACATGGCTAATAAAGAAGCCTTGGCGAAATTGATGATGTTCTCTACTACTGAAACAGGTAGTGAAGAGCAGACAGTCACTTTGGCTGACTATGTTGAGCGGATGAAAGATAAGCAAGATAAGATTTATTACATCACTGCAGAAAGCTTTGCCGCAGCGAAAAACAGCCCGCATTTGGAAGTATTCCGTAAGAAAGGCATCGAAGTCTTATTAATGGCTGACCGTGTTGATGAATGGTTAACGAATTCATTGACTGAGTTTGATGGCAAACAATTGCAATCTGTGGCGAAAGGCGACCTGGATCTTGGCGAATTAGCCGATGAAGAAGAGAAAAAGGCGCAAGAAGAAACAGATAAAGATTTTGCTGATTTAGTTGAGCGCGTTAAAACAACCTTGGGTGATAAAGTAAAAGATGTGCGTATTACGCATCGTTTAACCGATTCTCCAGCCTGTTTAGTCGTTGATGATATGGATATGAGTGCCAATCTAGAGCGGATGTTAAAAGCAGCGGGTCAGCAAGTGGGCGGTACTAAACCTATCTTTGAAATCAATCCTGAGCATCCGATGGTGGTTCGCTTGAAAGATGAATCTGATGACACGCGTTTTGAAGATTGGTCATCGATTTTATTCGATCAAGCATTATTAGCAGAAGGCGGTCAGTTAGAAGATCCTGCCAGCTATGTTAAACGACTCAATGCATTGTTATTGACTGTCGCTTAATCGGATTTAACCAATGGCGTGTGATGACGGCACGTCATTTGTTTAAGCATTAATGTAAAATGCTGGGTATAGCTTAATGCCCAGCATTTTTTTTGGAAGATGAATGAAAGAAAGTAACGAACCAGTGTCATTTCAATCAGATAGTTTGCAGCGTTTTATTTTTGATAATGCAGCTATTCGTGGTGAATGGGTGCATCTACAAGAGACTTGGCAAGAAGTCACATCACGTCGTCAGTATCCCATTGCTATTCAACGTGCTTTGGGCGAGATGATGGCAGCAGCAGCTTTACTAGCGGCAACAGTCAAAATAGATGGTCGATTGGTATTGCAGATCAAATCCGAAGGCATTGTCGACTTGATGATGGTGGAATGCACTAGTGACAATACATTACGAGCCTTTGCTCAGTGGAATGAAGATAAGACCGTCTCTGATGATATAGCGTTGGCTGATTTAACGGGTGCTGGCACACTCGCTATCACAATAGAAGTAGATGGTGCGGCACAACCTTATCAAGGTATTGTAGGCTTAGATGGTAGTTCAATAGGCGGCTTATTAGAAACTTATTTCCAACAGTCAGAACAGCTCTCAACAAAAGTCTGGTTGGCTGCAGATGATAAAGTGGCCGGTGGTTTGTTGTTACAACAATTACCCTCAGCGGATGATGCTAATGAAGTAGAAGCGGAATCATGGTCTCGCATTAGTCATTTGGCTTCGACAGTCAGTCAAGATGAGTTAAGAACATTAGGCGCAGGTACTTTATTACACCGCCTATTCCATGAAGAAGAATGTCGCTTGCTTACGACAACAGAATTAGAATTTGCCTGCAACTGTTCTCGTGAACGTGTGGCCAATACGATTAGTTTGTTAGGACAGCAAGATGCGATGGCCTTAGTCGAAGAACAAGAGCAGATTGAGGTTGCATGTGAGTTCTGTAATGAGCATTATTACTTTGATAAAGCCGATGTGGCGTTAATTTTTGCCCATGCAGGTGCGAGCACTATTTTTGATTCAAATACTTTACATTGATAGCTTTTAAAGTAGTTAATGTATATTAATTTTATCTTTAAATTACGAGTATAGTTCGATAAATTAGGGGAAACTTCATGAAATGGCTTAAATCAGCTTCAATCTTACTATTAGCAATGACATTGGTTGCATGTGGCCATGGGTTTGAAGGCGAATATGAAAGTGAAGCGGGATCATCCATTGAATTGATGGATGTGTTTGCAGAAGTGGCTGGTTCTCAGAAATTTGTGATTGGCAAAAACTTTATTGATAGCGAAGGTAAGCGTACTGAATTTGAAGAAATCTTTGTCCGTGAGTCAGGCAGTGATCGTTACCTTGTTTTTAAAACATCGGTTAATGAAGAAGATGTCTGGAAAATCATTGATGATAATACTTTGATGAAGGGTAATGATTTAATGAGTTTGAAATTAGTACGGATACATAACCACTAAGTCATGATCTTTTATAAATAGTATCAATATGTTTGGCTAGGCGGGGAAGGTGAATGATGAAACCGATAACACGTAGAGCTTTATTAAAATATTCCACTACCGTGGCTGGTTTGACGGCTATTTCTCCTAGTGCAGTTGCCACTATTCTAACGCCCAAGGCTTCTGAAGGGCCGTTTTACCCAAAACCGGCCATGCGGTATTCAGACACTGATAATGACTTAGTAAAAAAAGTAGATGCAGTGACAGAGGCTGGTGGTGAAATCATTGTCCTCAAAGGCCGGATTTTATCTAGTGATGGTCAACCGTTAGCAGGCCATCGAATTGAGATTTGGCAATGTGATGTTAATGGTCGTTATCATCATCCTCGTGATGGCCTAAAAGACAGACGTGATAATGGCTTTCAAGGCTTCGGTCACGATATTACTGATGATAAAGGCTGGTATCAGTTTAGAACAATTAAACCCGCAACCTATCCCGGTAGAGCCCCTCATATTCATGTCAAAGTGTTGAATGGTGATAGAGAGTTATTAACGACACAGTTTTATATCGCAGACTATAAATTTAATGACTCAGATGGGCTTTATCGTCGTTTAACTGCTGAGCAGGCTGACAGTGTTTTAATGACGTTTACTGAGCAAGAAGGTGTACTCGAAACACAAGTTAATGTGGTTATATAAAGGCCTTTTAACCAAACAAACCTGCCTGCTTTAGACTTTCCTAAATATTAATCACAGAGCATTTCATGGCTATCAGTTCCACTATCAATAAAGTATCCCTTTCTATCGCTAATATGGATACGCAATATTATCAAAGTCATGAGTTGATGGTGGCACAACACCCATCGGAAAATGATTTTCGTTTTATGATTCGCCTCATCGCTTTTAGCTTGAATGCTGATGAACAGCTCACCTTTACCAAAGGCATGAATAATGACGATGAACCAGAGCTTTGGCTAAAGTCATTAACCGATGAAGTTGAGCTATGGATTGATTTTGGTCAGCTAGATGAAAAGCGCATTCGTAAAGCTTGCGGCCGAGCCAAAGCAGTCATTATCTATACGTATAATGAAGGCAAAGCCAACGTCTGGTGGCAACAACAGCAGGAAAAGTGTCAACGTTTTGATAACTTATCCGTGGTTCATATTACGTGTGATGGTGTTGATTCACTGATGCAACGCTCGATGCAACTACAATGCAACATCCAGGAAGGGATTATGTATTTAAGCGATGATAATAATGTGAAAACCATAACGTTCACTAAAATGAATTAAATTAAGGGATAGCACTCTCTTAACGCTAAAGAGATAAACTAATTTATCTTGGTTTTGTGAGTTTGTCATCATCAAATAAAAAAGTGAACTCTGTCACAAAAATGACATCCTTTAGCCATAAAAATGACATCATTTATCACTAAGCTTCACGAGTAAATTTTATTTATTCGGAGCTAAAATATGAAAAAATCAGTGCTTGCCCTTACCTTAGCATCAACGTTTATACCCTCACTAAGTCACGCCGCGTCGGCACTGGCATTTACTAAAGAATGGACATATCAGCACGAGATTGCTTCAGAAATTTTGTCTTATGATGCCGTCACTAATAACATTTGGGTGACAGGTGACAGGTGACAGGTGACAGGTGACAGGTGACAGGTGACAGGTGACAGGTGGCACGGGCGTCGATATTTTAAACTTAAATACAGGCCTTAAAACGGGCTATGTCGATGTCAGCCCTTTCGGCAGTATCAACAGTGTCGATATATACAATGGTGTCGCCGCCTTTGCTATTGAAAACGAAGTACGGTCAAACGATGGTTTTGTACAGTTTTACGATACAAGCAGCCAAAGCTTAATTAAAAAAGTCAGCGTCGGGGCATTACCCGATATGGTTAAATTTACTGCTAATGGTTCTAAACTTTTGGTTGCAAACGAAGGTACGCCAGATCAGTACGGTGCAGAAATTGGCAGTAGTTCACCTAAGAAATTTGCTCCGGCAGTGAATGATCCCACAGGGTCAGTGAGTATCATTGATACTTCTTCCAGCGACATTAAAGATGCCAAAGTCATTGCCACTGCTGGTTTTGAGGGTGTCGCACAAACAGGCTCTCATATTCGTACAGATACTGGTATGGACTTTGAACCTGAATACATTGCTATCAATGAGAAAGGAACCAAAGCTTATGTTTCATTACAAGAAGCAAATGCAGTCGGTGTTTTAGACCTTGGCACTAACGAGTTTGAGAAAGTCTTGGTTTAGGCGCTAAAGATTTTAGTGTTGCTGGCAATGAAATTGATGTGTCAGACAAAGATGGCGAAATTAAATTTGCTTTACAAAATATTAAAGGCCTTTATATGCCGGATAGTATTGAAAGCTATGATGCAAATGGCCAAACCTATTTCGTGACAGCCAATGAAGGTGACTTCCGTGAAGACGATGGCGATGCGGTTCGTGCAGGAAAACTAGGCTTAGCAGCGCCATTAGATCGGATCAATGTATCTAGTACAGATTCAACGGCGGATGATTTATTTATACCGGGCGCGCGCTCTTTCTCCATTTTTGATGAAAACGGCAACCTCGCTTTTGACAGTGGCAATCGATTAGAAGTTGAAGCAGCTAAATTTGGTATCTATAACGATGGTCGTAGTGATAACAAAGGGGTAGAGCCAGAAGGTATGGCTATTCTTGATTTGTTAGGTTCAACTTATGCCTTCATTGGCTTAGAACGTACAACCAAAAGTGCCATCGCAGTTTACGATATTACGAATCCTTTCCAGTCACTCTTCTTAACCATGCTCATCAGCGATGATGATCTTTCTCCAGAAGGACTCGAAGCTTTCACCACTCAAGGAAAAGCTTACTTAGCCTTTTCAAATGAAAAATCTAATACAACGTCGCTATATAGTTTGTCCGTGTCAGAAGTGCCTATCCCAGCTGCTGCATTTTTATTTGCTCCCACGCTGATAGGATTTCTGGGCTTACGCAGCAAGGCTAAAAATGCTATCGCTTAAATAGATTATTTTCTGCAGTAATAAAAAAAGCCGTAACAATTAAGTTTGTTACGGCTTTTTTTATCAACATACGAAGGATGTTTCTATTTATTAATTTAATAGTTCGAATGGGTTATATCGTAGGCTGTAAGCTGCTGAGACTGAGCGTCTATCAATGGTATATACCGAGCATGGTGGTGTGGTTGAAATGCAAGTTAATGTAGTGATATAGAACAGCCAGTCTATACAAAGCGATAAATTGGCTGCCAATGTGTTATATTCATTAGCCTAATTGTGTCTTTCTCGCTGATGCAGTTTTAATCACAACTTCTTCATCGCCGTTGCCGATATTTTGGCTTCGTCGTTCTCTACAAGCACTATTTTTCACCTTATATCTGATTTGCCACAATCACGTCCTTGTTACGTTAGTTGTGTGGTCTGTTTCGCGGGTCTGAAAAGTGCTCACTCAGCTTAAGATCTTTCGAGGTCATTGGGTCTCATTTTTGGAACATTATGACTACTGGCAAGGCAGAACCACAAGCGTTACAGCCGACCATTCTTTCGTTTGTTAAAGATTTACCGAACCAGTGTTCTCTCGCAGGTTTGGCATGTACGGCTTTAGCGATTTATTTCAGCATTATTGGCATTTACTATGCAGCGATGATTGGCATGATTTGGGCGGTTGCTTTTGATTGGGCAGATGGTTTGATCGCGCGCCGTATGACAGGTCGTACGCGTGACGATAGTGCGTTTGGTGGTCAACTTGATGTATTAATCGATATCGTTAGCTATGGCGTAGCACCAGCAGTGCTGCTACTAAGTTATGGCGATTTTGCACCTGTGTATTTAATTGGTGCTTTCTTAATGCTTGCTGCGAGTGCAATTAGGCTGAGTTATTTCAGCACGTTCGGGCTTGCTGATGGGACTCAGTACACGGGATTGGCATTGGATAATAACAACATCATTTTGGTGTTTATCTTTTTATTTGAGAGCGTGGTGAGTCAGGGTGCTTTTTCAATCATGCTTTATGCGAGTGGTGTCGGGCTGGCGATATTAAACGTCTCTGAGATTAAGACACCTAAGCTGTCAGGTAGCACATTGAATGTTTATCTCTTGGCATTTTATACGCTTGGCATAACGACTATTTACGGTTGGAAACTGTTGTAGAAAAACATGAAGTAAATCAGGCAAGACCGTCAATATTATTTAATTTAAGGGTTTAAAAACAGAATGGTTGTATACACAGTAGGTACATTTGATTTATTACATGTCGGGCACCTTGCTCTACTAGAATATTGCAGCACATTAGGTGATGCTGTTGCTGTGGGGGTTGCCTCAGACAGGGTTGTGAATTCATACAAACCCAATGTGCCTGTTATTCCATTAGATCAGCGTGCAGAAATGTTAAGGGCATTGAGTTGTGTTGATATTGTGCGTCCTTATCATGAGCTGGAATATGTCTCAGGCTGTATGGCGTTGGATGTCGATATCTTTGTTGTTGGGGAGGATTGGGGTAAGAAAGCCCATAATACCGATGTGGAATCCTATCTAAAAAGCAAAGGGAAAGACATTATTAAAGTGGTCTATAACCCGCGAACATCTTCGACAAAAATAAAACAAATCGCGATTGCTCAATCCGATAGAAGTCACCATATTGAACAGGCCGTGGCATAAAACACATCATCTCTCTTATTTCCAAATTTTAAAACAAAACAAGGCTATTGGCGAAATTGAGAACGCGTTCATTAAGTAACCTCCATTGAATTATTTTCATCACAAGGAAACGACAATATGAGCATGTTAAAAGTAGGCGTCATTGGCACATCAAAAAAAGAAGATGAAAGACGCTACCCGATCCATCCGGCACATTTGAAACGTATTCCTGAGTCACTTCGTCATCAGCTTATCTTTGAGGCCGGTTATGGTGCACCATTTGGGATAACTGATTCAGATATTGCAGCGCTGACAGGGGGCATTGCCACACGTCAGGCCTTATTGGCCGACATTGGCGCAGTTATTATTGCCAAGCCTATACTCGCTGATTTACAGGAGCTTAGAGAGGGTGGTGTTCTTTGGGGTTATCCACATTGTGTCCAGCAACGAGATATTACGCAAACCGCCATCGATCGTAAACAGACACTCATTGCATTTGAAGATATGTTTATTTGGTCTCCTGATGGACATATGGGGCGTCATACCTTTTATAAGAACAATGAAATGGCCGGCTATTGTGCCGTTATCCATGCTTTGCAACTTAAAGGTATTGATGGCCATTATGGTAATCAGCGTAAAACAATCATTTTCGGTTTCGGTGCGGTTAGTCGTGGTGCGATATACGCACTTAAGGCCCATGGTTTCGGAGATATTATCATTTGTATTCAACGACCTGATCATGAAGTGCGAGAAGAGGTACTTGATTGTGAATATGTCAGAATCAGAGCAGGTAAAGAAGATGAAGCACGTATGGTCATTGTCGAGCATGATGGCACCATACATCCACTGACTGATCTGGTGAGTGAAGCAGATATCATCATCAATGGCGTCTACCAAGATACAGAAAACCCCACCGACTTTGTTACCGAAGCAGAAAGTGACTGCCTTAAACCGAATAGTCTGATTATTGATGTAAGCTGTGACGAGGGAATGGGGTTCTTTTTTGCTAAGCCTACGACGTTTAAGAATCCGATGTTTAAATATGACAGTACGGATTACTATGCGGTTGATCATACTCCGAGCTATCTTTGGGAAAGTGCGACACGATCCATTTCTGCGGCACTTATTGTTTATTTACCGACAGTGCTGGCGGGTTATGACAGTTGGCTGCAAGATGAGACGATCCGAAAAGCAATTAATATTGATCGTGGCGTGATTCAGAATCCGGCTATTTTGTCATTTCAAAAACGTGAGCTGGATTACCCCCATCTGAGTATTAAGACGTCTGAAACGACTGACCTTGATAATGTGTCCTAACAGTTAGAACGAAAGCCAGTTTGTTGTCAGTCTTGGTTGAGTCCGGGCTCTTTTTGTTTTTTCTTGCTTAAGCCCAAGGAAACAATCTCGTGAGATGCAATTAGGGACAGATTTATTTTAGTATTATCCATTTGAAGTAATAAAGCGTTTTATTAGATGCAAAAAATACTCACTATAATCTTCCTTATGACGTTTCTTGTTGCCTGCACACCACTGCAGTTTGCAATAGTCAATGCGCCTACGCTGACCTACGATGGCCAGATCTCAAAAGATGTTCTTTATGGCCAACTTCCGCGCCAAAAGTTGGATATTTATGTCCCCAATATTGAACAAGAAACATTTCCCGTTGTGCTGTTTTTTCATGGCGGCCGTTGGATAGATGGCTCTAAAGATCAGTACAAATTTGTCGCCACAACACTATCAAATATGGGTTATGTTGTGGTGTTGCCCAATACTCGCCTATATCCCGATGTGAAATTCCCGACATTTCTAGAAGATGCAGCAAAGTCCGTTGCTTGGGTTCACGAAAACATAGCCCGCTATAAAGGCAATCAAAACCTGTTTATAACGGGTCATTCATCGGGTGCACATATTGGAGCATTGATTATTGCTGATAGTAGTTATTTGGCAGAAGAGGGTCTCAAACCTAGTATTGTGAATGCTTTTGCTGGTTTATCTGGCCCTTATGATTTTGTGCCTAAAGCCGCTGACATAAGAGACATTTTCGGACCACCTGACAACTTTCCTAATATGGTGGTGACCAACTTTATCGATGGCGATGAGCCACCCATGTTATTGATATACACTGGTGAAGATGACACTGTTTATCCTAGGAACTTAGAGGAACTTAAGGCGGGTATAGAAAGGGCTAATGGCAATGTAGAAACTATCCTCTATGAAACAGGTGGACATACTGCAACCGTTGCGGCTTTTAGTTGGGCAAACCCTTCTGATTTGCCAGTGCCTGAAGATATGGATGCTTTCTTTAAGAAATTTCTTCGATAAAAAGTTGGTGTCAAAAACCTCGAATTTTCACCACATTAAATCATCAGGAATCTCGTAGTCGGCATAAGGATCATCGCTTGCTGTTTCCGGCGTAGTATTCGGCTTGTCCTGATGCAAGACGACATACGCAGGGTTAATCGAATTTATTTTATTCACCGTTGTGTTTGGTAGCAGAGATATGATGTTATCGATCTGACAGAGTCCAACACTGCCTGCCACTAGGCCATCGTAGTTTTCTTTATTGAGATGCAGCGTTTTAATTTTGTTATTGAATTGAAAATTGAAGGCGGTATCACCGTCATAATCTTTGATTTTAGCTTGGTCAATAATTTGCTTTATGCGTGCTTTTTCTTCATTTTGTTTTATTTGTTGTTGCTGCTGTTGATTTCGTTTTTGGTCATCTCGATTTTTTTGTAACTCAGCTTGTTTTACTTTCTCTGCAATCTCATTGTTAATCTTTTGGCCTTTATTTTTGGCTTTTATCTTTTTACGTTTTTCAGCATCTAATTGTTGCGACTTTTTCTTACTAACGAGCCCGGATTTTTTGAGTTGATCTTGTAATGAGCCGGCCATGGTTTTTCCTTGCTGTAACGATGCTATAGATAAAGTGGTTTAATGAGTTAACAAGTTGATGTTATCAATTATTTTTTAATTGTCTCGTTAATGTAGCGGTTTTGCAAAGCTTGTTTTAGAGAATAGAATGAAGGGGAAAAGGGGACAGATTCATTTTAATCGAAATGGGTCGAATGCCAACGATTATTAATGCATTTATATTTAACTTCGGTATAGTTTGAAGACACATAATAATGTGATTTCAAATCTTAAGGAATGGGCAAAAATTTAGATGCTTAAAGTGGTCTACAGTAATGAGATGTTACAGCTGGCGGCAAGGTTGGCTGAGCAGCAGCAATCTGCACCATTACCTCCATTGGAAGCAGAAACCATTATTGTTCAGAGTAATGAGTTGTCTCGTTGGTTATCACTGTATTTAGCTCAGTATCATTCTATTGCCAGTCATATTGATTTTCCTTATCCCTCGGCCTATATCTGGGCTTTATTTCGTCGTGTGTTACCTGATATTCCCAAAGAGTCTGCATTTAGTAAAGATGCGATGACATGGCGGATTTTTGACCTGTTGCCAGCGTGTGCTCATGAAAGAGGTTTTGAAGCGATAGCGGGCTATTTGGGTGAGCAAGATGATGTAGTCAAACGCTTTGGTTTAGCCCACCGTATCGCCGACAGTTTTGACCAATATTTAATGTATCGACCGGACTGGGTGCAAGCTTGGGAGCAGCCGGGTTCTTATTTACCCCATTGGCAAGCGATGTTGTGGCAGCGTTTGACTGCTGAAGTGCCTCAGCCAGCGATGCATCGGGCGAATTTATTAGAACGCCTGAAGGTCTATTTACAAACGTGTACTGAAAAGCCGGCCGGTTTGCCAACACGATTAGCTATTTTCGGTGTCTCAGCTTTACCTCCGGTGTATTTGGCCTTGTATGAGTTGATGGCGAAGTGGTGCGATATCACTTTGTACTTTTTATCGCCGAGTGAAGGTTATTGGGGAGACTTGGTTGACCCTAAACGGCAAGGTCAACAGACATTAGACTTTGGTGACGATGCGGCCGAGATTAATGAATCGGGTCATCCTTTATTGGCTAGTTTAGGCAAACAAGGTCAAGATTTCTTTGAGCAAATACAGCAATGTGAACATGAGTCAGAGTCTTTGTTTTCGATGCCTGATAGTACAAGTCTATTAGGTCAATTACAGGGGAATATTGTTCAGTTAGTTGATCCCAGTTTGTTGGCTGGTAAGCGATTGATTGCCGATGACGACGATTCCATTCAATGTCATGCTTGTCATAGCACGATGCGTGAAGTGGAAGTGTTGCATGATCAGCTATTAGCGTTGTTTGAGCGTCATCCTGATCTGTCTCCGACCGATGTTGTAGTGATGACACCCGATGTGGATGTGTACGCTGGTGCGATTGATGCGGTGTTTGGTACAGCGCCGAAAGGTTTATTTATTCCTTATGGTATTTCGGGTGCCAGTGGTCAACAGCAGAGTCCGATATTGTCGGCATTTGACCGTTTTTTAGCGTTGCCTGAGTCTCGGTTTGATGTGGAAGGTATTGTTGCCTTGTTGGAGTGTGAGGCGATTCAACATCGTTTTGCTTTGCATGAAGAAGATGTGGCATTGATACGTGATTGGTGCCGTGAAACCCATATCCGTTGGGCGTTATCAGCAGAAGACAAAGCCGCACTGGATTTGCCTGCCACTGAGGCCAATAGCTGGCGGGCAGGCTTAGATCGTTTATTGTTGGGTTATGCCTTGCCGTTGTCGGATGATGACGGCGGTTGGCGATTATTTGATGGTCAATTGGGTGTCGATGGCATTCGTGGTGAACGGGCACAAACCATGGCGCAGTTGTGTGCTTTTGTTGAGAGCTTGGATAGGGCACGCCAGCGTTTAAAACAGTCGAATACGGCCCAGCAGTGGCAACAAAGTTTGTTGGCATTACTTTCTCAGTTTTTTAAACCACAACATGACAATGCCCGTGATCAGGCGGATATCTTATCGATTACGCAGGCTTTGGATAGTTTAGTTGAGAGTACTGAGTTGGCGATGTTTGAACAGGCAATGCCGATCAGTTTGGTAAGGGAATGGTTAAAAGGTAATAGTGATTTGACGCCATTGGCACATCGCTTTATGGGCCATGGTGTGACCTTCTGTGGGATGGTGCCGATGCGAAGTATTCCCTTTGCTGTGGTGTGTTTGATTGGGATGAATGATGATAGCTTCCCACGTCGTCAACCCAAGCAAGGGTTTGATTTGTTATCTTATGATTTCAGAAAAGGCGACAGGTCACGACGTGATGATGATCGTTATTTGTTTTTAGAAGCCATTTTGTCGGCAGGCCAACATTTGTATATGAGTTATGTTGGGGCGAGTATTGTTGATAATGCGCCGATTCCGCCTTCTGTATTGGTCAGTGATGTGCGAGATGTATTGCGCCAGGGTTTTGAGCAACTCAGTGGTGAAGATATTTGGCAACAGGTGTTAACACAGCATCCATTGCAATCATTTAGCCGGCGATATTTTGATGGTGCTTCAGATAAATTGGTGAGTTATCAGGCAGCATATTGTCCGCCTGAGATTAAACTTGATCATGAAAATGCGAGTTGGTTTAAAGCTGCTTTACCTGAGCCAGACAGTGATTGGTGGCAAGTGAGTTTGAGTCAGTTAATTCAATTTTATCGCCACCCTGCACGTTATTTGATGCAACAACGATTAGGCTTCCATTTAGCCATTGATGAAGAAAGTTTAGAGAGTCGAGAACCTTTCGCTTTAGATGGGCTAGAAGCATGGCAACTACGTCAACAGGTATTGGCACAGCGACTAGCCGGAGATGATTTAGCCGATATTCAACCTTTGATTGAAGCAACAGGGGTATTGCCTCAGGGTGTGGTCGGTGAGCATGCGTTAAACGAACAAGTTGAGAAAGTTGAAGACTTTGTTGATGTTTTATTACCGGTTTATCCAGCCAGTTTTTTGGCGCCAATTCACTTTGAACTTGATTTGGATGCGTTTACATTAGTTGGACAATTGGAAGGTGTGAGCTCAGCTGGTTTATTTCAATATCGCTTAGGTAAAGTGAAGGGCGGTGAATTACTAGCTGTTTGGTGTCGTCACTTGGTTTTGAATATGCTGAAACCAGACGGTGTGGCGTGTGAGAGCCGTTGGATAACCGAAGACGCTGATGTGCATTTATTGCCTGTTGATGAGCCAGCTGCACTTTTATTAGATTTACTGAATCATTATTGGATAGGTTGTCAGCAACCTTTACCTTTATTTGCTGAAACCAGTTTTGCCTTTGCCAAGGTGTCACTGAATGGAGGGAGAGGCAATCCAGATAATGCAATGTGGGCGAGTTGGTTAGGCGGCCAGTTTGCCATGGCTGAATCAGATGATATTTATTATCAGCAGTTGTATAAAACAGCACCTTTAGATGATGATTTTAAGGCTTTGGCGATAGCCATTTACCAGCCTATTTTTGATCACTTAAAAGGTGGTCGTTTGTGAGTCAGTTAGATCCACAAACGGTGTTATTGACTGGCCTTAATGTGATTGAGGCCAGTGCGGGAACGGGTAAAACTTATACCTTAGCTGAATTATATTGTCGCTTGATCATTGAACAAGGTTTAACGGTTGATCAGGTGTTAGTGGTGACCTATACCCGTGCCGCAACAGAAGAGTTACGAGAACGCTTGCGAGAAAGGTTGGTTGAAGCGAGAGATGCGTCATTAACTGAGCCTGAATATGATGTGACTGTTCGTCAGCGTTTGGTCTTGGCGATTCAAAGTTTTGATGAGTCGGCTATTTTCACGATTCATGGTTTTTGTCAGCGGGTATTAGGTGATTTTGCTTTTGAAAGTGGTTTGCACTTTGATGTCGAGTTGGTTGGTGATGATCAGGTTCTGTTGCAAGGGTTAATCGACGACTTTTGGCGCAAACATATTACACATGCTGATTCACGATTAGCGGCTTATTTATTAGCACGGCGCGAAAGTCCTGAGACGTTATTACAGTCTATTCGTTCGTTATTCGGTAAGCCTTATTTGCAGCATCTTCCCGTGCCTGAGGTTGATATTGAGCAGGCTTTTACAACAGCACAAGATCAGTTTGAACGGGTGAAGCAACTTTGGCTAAAAGAACAAGAGACAATTGTTACAGCATTACAAGATAAGACCTTATTGAATGGCAATAAGTACCGAACGGCCAGCGTCGAAAAGTGGTTGTTATTACTTGGAGATGTGTTGGCAGAAGATAAGGTGCCGAGCCAATTATTCGATGGGTTCGAACGTTTTACGCCTGCTAAATTAGAAGATGCATTGAAAAAAGATAAGGCGTTACCGGATGTCTTTTTTTGGACGGCTTGTGAGACATTATTGGAGCGCGTTAACGAGATGCAAGCAGCGCTGGCATTGCAATATCAGCAACTTCGCTTTGAAGCATTGCAAAGCGTGAAAGCTGAGATGCCTGCACGAAAGCAACAGCAACAGGTGCAGTCTTATGATGACTTGTTGTTGAACCTTGAGCAGGCTTTGTCTGGCAAACAAGGTGGCTGGTTGGCCGCTCAATTACGTCAGCAATATCCTGCGGCATTGATTGATGAATTTCAAGATACCGATCCCGTGCAATATGCCAGTTTTAGTCGCATCTATGCGGATAGTGATTGTCCTGTGTTTTTGGTCGGAGATCCGAAGCAGGCGATTTATAGTTTTCGTGGGGCTGATATTTTCACTTATCTCACGGCGAAATCGTCTAGTGATGCTGAATATACTTTGGGCACCAATTGGCGATCACATCCCAAATTGGTATCGGCAGTGAACCGCTTGTTTGAACGACAAGCACAGCCTTTTGTTTATGATGCGATTCCCTTTCATCCTGTGGCTGCGGCACGTGATGATATGGCGGTGCTATCGGTTGATGATAGGATACAACCTTTATACTTTTTATGGGCTGAGAATGATAAGCCATTAGCGAAGAAAGACATGATGGCGATGTCTGCCAGTGTGACAGCCGATGAGATTGCGACGTTGTTGAATAAGGCTGACGAAGGCAATGCAACATTGCTGGATGAAAAAGTGGGAACAGCATCAGCGTTAAGTGGTGGCGATATTGCGGTGTTGGTCCGTAATCATCAGCAGGCTCACGTGATGCAACAGTGTTTGCAGTTGCGTGGCATTAATAGTGTGCAGCAAGGACGAGATAATGTATTCGGTTCGGCTGAGGCGGTGTTACTTGAGCGGGTATTAAAGGCGATTGCTCAGCCAAATAATATGACAGCAGTGACGGCGGCTTTGGCGACGGAATTATGGCCTTTTGATGCGGCGAGTTTATATGCTTTACAACAAGATGAGCAGGCTTGGACTGTACAATGTGATGTGTTTTATGACGCCCATCAGCTTTGGTTAAAAAGTGGGTTTATCCGTGCATTTCGACAATTATTGAATGAGATATCAGGTCAAAAGCAATTGTTAAGCTTGCCGGAGGGTGAGCGTAAGCTGACTAATTTATTGCACTTAGCTGAATTAGTGCAGGCACAGAGTACGCAGGAAGATGGTGGTATGACATCACTATTGCATTGGTTGGCAACGCGGATTCAGTCGATTGATCCCAATGATGAGACCGGCCAGTTGCGTTTGGAAAGTGATGAGCAGCTCGTCCATATTATTACGATTCATAAAAGTAAGGGCTTGGAATATCCGATTGTGTTTTGTCCTTTCTTATGGGATAGCCAAGTGCGGACACGACGAGATGAGGTAGTGACCTTTCATGATGTGGATCAAGATTACCAATCTTATGTGGCTTTTTCAGAGCCAGAGTTAAGTCGTGCCACTGAGTTGAATCAAAAGGAACAAGCTGCTGAGGCATTACGTTTGCTTTATGTCGCTTTAACAAGAGCACGGGAACGTTGTGTGATTTGTTGGGGTAATGTCAAAAGTGTGGCTGAGTCAGCCTTATTCAGCTTATTGCATCCGACCTTGTCTGACGCCGACAGTGACGTTTTATTAGCTGATTTAACGGCATTGACGGAAGCGAATAACACAACGATGTCGCTTGACGTGATGGCGGTTGAAAATACGGTACGTTATCAAGCCAGTGGCCTTGATGGGGGTGAATTGTCGGTGAAGTCTTTTAAAGGCGAGGTACAAACACCTTGGCGTGTTGGCAGCTTTAGTGCTTTAGCACATGGGCACGATGCTGAATTGCCTGATTATGATGCTCAGGCCAAACCTGATGCTGTGATGACTCAGACTGAAGCGCGTGATGTGTTTGATCGCTTTAGCTTTCCAAAAGGTGCACAGGCGGGAACGTGTTTGCATGCGATATTTGAGTTCTGGGATTTTGCCAGTGACGATGATGAGGCAATGACGGTGTTGGTTAACAAAACGTTATTGCAATATGGTTTTGAGGCACATTGGACGCCAGTGGTGTGTGACTGGGTAAAATCAGTGTGTGATACGCCATTGCAGGCGAATAATCCGTTGAGGTTGAATCACTTATTGCAACAACAACGCTTAGATGAATTGGCGTTTTATTTTCCTGTGGCGGGTTTGTCAGTTGATGCGATACAAGTGGCATTATTACCTTTGCTAGAAGCTGACTCACCGTTAGCGAAGGTAGTTTCACAGTTACAATTTGCAGATTTAACCGGCTTTATGAAGGGCTTTATTGATTTGGTGTTTGAATATGAAGGCCAGTTTTATATTGTGGATTACAAGTCTAATTATTTGGGCCGACAGCCGGCAGCTTATCAAACTGAAGAATTGAATCAGGCAATGGTCAGCCATGATTATCCTTTACAGTATCTGATTTATAGCGTGGCATTACATCGTTATTTACGGTTGCGGTTGCCGGATTATGATCCTGAACAACATTTGGGGGGTGCATTTTATCTTTTCATTCGTGGGATGCAGCCTGAGTGGGAGCAGGCAGGCGTGTTTTACGATAAACCCAATGTAGCAGTGCTCGATGCTTTAGACCAGTGTTTACAGGGTTTGAGTCATGGCTGAATTGAAATCTAAGCTTCCTACTATGGCATTGCTTAGACAAGCAGGGCTAAGTGAACTGGCTTACCAGTTTGCTCAATATGTTGAGCGGCAAGCTACTACTGGGGATAGTTTGATTGTGTTGAGTGCTGCGTTGTTGAGCGAAGCAATGTCACAAGGTCAGGTTTATTTAGATTTGCATCGTATAGGCATACAAAATCCGGTATTAACTCAGCACTTACCTGAGACAGTATCAGACTGGCTGGAGCGGCTTAAGCAGTCTCATATGGTTGGCAGTGAGGGTGAGATGAAACCGATGGTGCTGACAGAATCCGGTCGGTTATATCTCTACCGTTATTGGCATGATGAGCAACAGGTGACGCAGTTAGTTGAGGCCCGTTTAAATCCCATGCCGATCAGAGCTCCAGATAGCCTACGACAACGTTTTGCCGAATGGCCGAGTAGTATGCATGACAGCATTGATTGGCAAAAAGTGGCGGTGATGATGGCACTCAGCCGACAGTTGAGTGTGATTTCGGGTGGACCGGGCACAGGTAAAACAACAATCGTGTTGCGGTTGTTGCAACTGTTATTAGAGCAAGATAAAAATTTGAATATTGCCTTAGCCGCTCCAACAGGGAAAGCAGCAGCGCGCTTGCAACAGGCTGTAACAGAACGAAGTGAGTTAGATGTTGAAGCTAAAACCTTGCATCGTTTGTTAGGCATCACACCGGATAATGAGACGGGTCGATACAATGCTGAGCGACCAGTAGCCGTTGATGTATTAATCATTGATGAGGCTTCAATGATTGATATTAGTTTAATGGCGACGTTGCTGAAGTCATTGCCGGTAGATGCAAGGTTGGTTTTGCTTGGAGATAGTGATCAATTGTCGTCTATTGAGTCTGGTGCGGTGTTGGCAGATTTATGTCGTGAAGGGGCTGTTTTCTCAGAGGCATTCTGTCAGCAAGTATTGGCGATGACAGGGTTTACGCTGCCCAAACCGACAACAACTAAGCAGTCAGTGACAGATAATGTGGTGATGTTGCAGCACAGTTATCGGTTTGATGAGACGAGTGATATCGGCCAGCTATCTTTGGCTGTGAGGCAGGGGGACGATGAAGGATTAATTCAAACCTTATTAGATCATCCTGGGCCAATTTGGCATCAACAGCTTGATCAAGTTGCTATTGAACAGCATGTGATGCCAATGTACGCGGATTATTTTGAAGCGATTAGGCTGCGTCAACCTGCTGAATCCTGTTTGACTTTGTTTGAGAAAAATCGGGTGCTATGTGCTTTGAAACAGGGGCCACAATCGGTGGATTCAGTGAATGGGTGGGTTGAAAGACAGTTAAGTCGCCAAGGCTGGCGGACACAGCAGCGTTTTTATCATGGTCGGCCCATTATGGTGATACAAAATGATTATCGTCACGGCTTGTTTAATGGTGATACGGGTTTGATACATTACGATGAGCAAGGCAAATTATCAGCTTGTTTTTTAGGCGAAGAAGGTGTGCGATGGTTGCCGTTAAATAGGTTACCCGCTCATGAAACCGCTTATGCGATGACCGTGCATAAGAGCCAGGGATCTGAGTTTGAGAACGTGTGTATTGTATTACCTGAGCAATCGAGTCCTATTTTATCTAAGGCATTGCTTTATACAGCGATAACGCGTGCTAAACAACAGGTGCTTTTGGTGACACCTGAACAGAGTTTACGACAGGCGCTATTTTCATAATATTGGGTTAATAGCTATGGCTGGTCATTGAATTTAATAGGGGGCTAATGTGGCATTGTATTTTGTACAACACGGTATGGCTTTAACGAAAGAGCAAAACTCAGATCGACCATTGTCGCCTCAAGGTGAGCATGATGTTATTGCTGTTGCTGAGCATTTAAAACAGGCAGGTATTGTGTTAAAAACGATTTGTCATAGTGGCAAAACACGTGCGAGCCAGACGGCGGAAATATTTGCTGAGCAGTTAGGTGTTGGTAATGTGGTGGAGCTGACAGGGATGGGCCCTAATAATGACGTTACTGTTTTTGCTGAGACACTGACAAGTGATGATGTGATGTATGTTGGACATTTGCCTCATATTGGAAAACTGGTGTCCTATTTGGTGACTGGTGATAGCACTTCTGAGAGTGTGAAATTCAGTAATGCTGCTGTCGTTTGTTTAGAGCAAGGTATTGAAGGTTATCACTTTAAATGGTTTATCACGCCTGACTTGTTGGCTTAATTTAGTTTGTCTTTAAAGTTTTTCTAATAATTGATCCATTTTTTGTTTTGTCTTGAGTTTATTAAGCCAAGTTGTTGGCATACCCATATCAGTTTCACAGCTGTGTATTGCTCCTAAAACAGCGCCTAGTAAAATGCTGCGACCGCAGGAGTCGCCACCGGCAACAATATTTTGTCTGATAGACTCTTGATAGCTTAAATGTTTGCTTAGATTATGGATAACGCTTGGAATACCTAATTCGAGGTTGCAGCTCATACCGATTTGCTGGGTGAATTCAGGCGTAGTTTTATCCACTGCTTTTAAGGCATTATTGATGAGCGGTAGGATGTTTGTCGGAGCAGCCTGTTGTGCGGCTTCTATGACCTTGTCGACATCTTGTGTTGTGATGGCTGCTTCCATCATTTTACTGGCAATACGGCTATAGACGACAGCTTGATCATTGTTGTTGGTGATGCGAACAGCAGATTCTGTGAGTTCTGTTAATACAGATTGATTTGTGTAAACAGCAACAAGGGGAGGCAGCTTTGAAATGGCAGGTAATTGCACATCATCTGCACCCTGAAAGTCAAACATGGGTTTTAAACAGTCGATAAGTTGTTTTAAATATTGTTCGTTGGTATCGATACCGTATTCAGAATCGACTTTTTTCTTAAGTGCATGATAATTGAGCTGGTTATTTTGTTTGAGTTGGTTAATCGTAAAGTTAGTAATATTTTGTCTGACTTCATCATCATGTTCGGAGGGCAGGGAATGGGCTTCTAGAAAGGCGTTGCGTTCAGTGATGGTGATATTGTCTAAGGTATCTTTTGTTGGCCGATCGATATAGCCGATGTAATCGCCACCATAGCCAAAATGGCTTCTAAAAAGATCTTGGTATTGGCTTGACTGATAAACACCGTCGTTGTCGGATAAGCTTTTAAGTAAAACGTAGGCTTGTTCACCATAATGGGATAAATCACCGGATGATTTTTTACCGTGAGCAAAAAAGCTTGGGACACCTTCGTAATCCCTGGCTGTTGGCGGGTGAAACTCTGGTATGGTGTTGGCGACATTAACAATACGTTGTTGGTCATAAATCCAGTGTAAACCCAGCGATGCAGCATCTGCGATGAATGCACCGAAGATAAGGTTTTGGTTTACATGATTCATTTTAGTACTCAGATTATGAACAATGTTGATACGCTAAACCAAAAAAAACGCCTGGTCAAAAGAGCAGACGTTTTTAATGAATAGCGTTAATTAAATTAATCAGTAAGCGGCGGCACAGTTTCCGTTATTTGATTAATATCAAGATTGAAGTTTAGTGTAGCAAAGGCGCTATCGCCATCATTGTCTGTGATATTGAGATTAGCCGTTATTTCAACATCATCAGAACCACTATTAGAACTTTCGATAGGAGCAAAAAGTTCTAATTCAAATTCACCAGGTTCTAAAATACCATCGATGGAGAGTACATCGCCATCTTCAGTTGAACCGACAACGATATCATTATTGCCATCGTTATCACTGTCGCGTGCTTCGAATGTAATGTCTTTGCCATTAGAGGTTAAACTACCCAAAATAGTTATATCATCTAAGGTGAAATCGATGCTGCCAGCGCCATCAGCCCCAAATGGGCCATCGGCACCGAATGATAGTGCATCGATGCCATCGCTTGTTCCCGTTACAGCCGTCCATTCAACGTTAATGTTGACATCGTTATAATCTGCATCCCCGGTTAGTATCGGTAAATCTTCCCAGTTTTGATTGCCAATTAAGGCATTATCTTCGACATGGTTTTCATTGTCTTTATTTAAATTAGCATTATCAAAAAGGACTGGCGAGCCGTTTCCTAATAGGGGTTGCCCTTCATTAAAAGCTTGCCATTGGCCATTAATGAATTGGAATGTAACATCAGTGTCGTCAGTTAAACCGGCATTTCTATTATCACCATTTGGAATAATGAAAAAACCGATTTGATCTGGACTATATCCTTGTATGGAAACAGGCACGGTATCATTATCATGAACGTCATCCCAGATAATGGTCCCTGATGTAGGGTTACCATCGGTATCTTTGATGTAATAACCATAACTACTCTGATACCCAGCAGAACTGACTTCATCATGATTTGTGACAGTGAAAGAATAGGCTGTATCGTTGGCGCTATCTCGGTCAATGACCAGTATAGGTGAATCGTCATCGACATTGATACTGAGTCTGCCATTGGCGGTATCATTATCGCCGTCAGTGACTTGATAGTTGATATTAAAGTTTTGGTTGTTTTCACGGCCACCATCTCTGTGATCGATAGGGGCCAATTGTGTGACAGTATAATCACCTGATGTGGTATCAGCGAGTGTGACTTGCAATACCTTTGTGAAGCCTTTGCTAATGGTTAATACCGTGCTGTCAGCATTTAAGGTGTAGACAAAACCAGCAGGGGCACCTGTTGCAGAGAGTAAGATAGTGCCTTCACCATCGGCACCATAACTATGGGCGAGTGTGCCGGTTGTGTTTTGGCTATCTGCGTTATCACCACGACCACCTGGGTTGCCATCAGGTAATGCATCATCATCAAGCCGAATTAACGGGTTGTTTTCAACAGTTGGTACATCATCAATGACATTGATGGTAATTGTACCTGTTGTTGTGTTCCCGAAATCATCTGTTGCGGTGTAGTTAAATGTTTCCACGCCATTGACGGTATTCGTGCGGGGGTTAACGCCAGAATCTACCGGGCTAGTGAGGATGTATGTGAACTCACCTGTAATGGGGTTTAATGTCAGTGTACCGTTGTTACCTGCTGGGTTAGAGTCGAGGGTATATTCGACGCCAGTACCTGCAACGACTAATGTGCCTGAGACAGTTTCAGCATTACTGCTTGGATCGGAGCCTGTCGATAGTGCGGCTTCATCAACATTTTCAATAATATTGTCGGGTGTAAGCGTGATATTAGCTACATCAATGGTTAATGTGACAGTTGAAGTATCTCCGTCACTATCAGCAATGGTGTAGACGAAGGTGTCTTGAGCATCAGCAGTGATGTTATTAGCAGTAGCTTGGTATGTATAACTGCCATCGACTTGCAGGGTTAGTATACCGTAAGCGCCATTGATAGCACTCCCTACACCTGTTGTTAATGCTGTTGTTGTATTGTTGCCTGCAGCGACACCAGAAATTGCGTTTGCTGCTTGGCCATCAGCCCCAAAGGTATCATTTGCTAGCAAACCTGATGCAGCATCAACTATTAGTGTTTCACCTTCATTAGCGCTGCCGGTATCGACAGTGGCTGTTGGTACATCATCAATGACATTGATGGTAATTGTACCTGTTGTTGTGTTCCCGAAATCATCTGTTGCGGTGTAGTTAAATGTTTCCACGCCATTGACGGTATTCGTGCCGGGGTTAGCGCCAGAATCTACCGGGCTAGTGAGGATGTATGTGAACTCACCTGTAATGGGGTTTAATGTCAGCGTACCGTTGTTACCTGCTGGGTTAGAGTCGAGGGTATATTCGACGCCATTACCTGCAACGACTAATGTACCTGAGACAGTTTCAGCATTACTGCTTGGATCGGAGCCTGTCGATAGTGCGGCTTCATCTGTCGTTAGGTTGGGTTTGATGGTACAAGATCGATGTCTGTTGGATCTGATGGCGGTAGCTCTTCATCGAGACCCAGTTCTTCTATTTCTTCATTAAAGGCGAAATTAATGTCTGTTGTATCAAAACCAGAAGTGGGTGTTGTTTCTGGTGCAAGGTGTTGTACCTGCACGATTGTTGTGCCTTCATTACCATCTGGTGCGTTTGGACCTGCTGCCGTTGGGTCAGAAGACTGTGTCGGATCTTCACCTGCTAAGGTGGCTTCTTGGATTTCTTCTACTCCGTCAGCACTCTGTTCCGCCACTTTTACTTCTAGGATTACGGGATCTAGGATTGTCTCAGAACTTCTGCCCAAATCTATGAGAGAACCATCTGGTAGTTGAATTTCAACAGCGCCAAATTCGCCAGTGACGATTGTTTCATTTTGAAAAACGATATCACCGGCCTGTAATGGGCGCTGTGAGCCATCGATAGCTTTGGCAACTGTTGTTCCAATTACGGTTTTTATAATGCCAATTTCTGTAGCCATTTTTTTACTCCGATACAGTATTTACGCTGTTTATTATGTTTTGTAGGCAATACTATGTCTTAAAAGGTTCTATTTACATTGCACATAGGTACTAATTGGCTCGTTCTGTGACCTAAGTCACACTCAATTTTTGCTGATCGGTCATATTCCAAACCTTGATTGCTGTTGACCAGGATTATTTTGAGCTATACGATGATTTTGTTTAAAAAAGATTCTTACGTATGGAATTATAAATGCGATTTATTAGAAAATTTGTTGGTCCTATGTCCTTTTTTCTCATGTCTTTTAGTTTGCTTGCAGAAACTGACCTACAGAGTTTATTACCTGAGATGGTTGATATCCCATCAGGCCAATTTCAAATGGGTTGTGTGAGCGGTATTGATTGTAAGCCAAGAGAAAAACCTGTTCATGATGTCATAATTTCTTCTTTTCAAATGGCAAAAACAGAGGTGACAGCAGAGTTATGGGCGGCCTGTGTTGATGCAAAAGGCTGTGAGCATATTCCTGATAACAATGGTTGGACTGAACCTAATATGCCTGTGCGTTATGTTTCATGGGATGATGTACAAGTTTTCTTAACATGGTTAAATCGTGAAACAGGGTCTAATTATCGTCTACCTTCGGAAGCTGAGTGGGAATATGCCGCACGTGCAGGAACTGCGACCCCATTTTATACAGGCCCTTGCATAACACCAGAGCAGGCCAACTCTGAGGGTAATATTTTTCAAGGCGCGGGTTGTGAGCATCAGAGTGAGAACCGTAAGCGTGCTCTGCCTGTTGCCAGTTTTGAAGCAAATGCCTTTGGTTTGCATGATATGCATGGCAATGTTTGGGAATGGGTACAGGACTGTTGGCACTTTAATTATGACGAAGCGCCAGTAGATGGGTCTGCTTGGACGGGCTCTGGCAGCGAATGTGAACGCCATGTTATGAGGGGCGGAACATGGCATGGTTCGGTTAGCTATATGCGTTCTGCATATCGGTTTAGATATCCAAGAGAAATACGAACAGGTGGACTTGGTTTTCGTTTGGCGCGTTCGCTAAATTAGTTAGCGAGTGCTTGATAGACTTCGATACGGTTTCGACCGGCATTTTTAGCTTGATATAACGCGATATCAGCTTGGTTTAATAATTTATCGACAGTACTTTTTTCATCTAAGCTTGTTAAACCAAAACTGAGAGTGACGGAAAAATCAGAGCTTGGACTGGCTGCAAGCTTACTCATGTCTTGTTGAATACGAGAGAGTAATTCAATGGAATTCTCTTGATTTGTGTTGGGTAACGCGAGGATGAATTCATCGCCGCCATAGCGGGCAAAAATGTCAGACTCTCTTATTGCTTTTTCGAACACGTTGCTTGTCGTTACTAAAAGCTGGTCCCCAAAGCTATGACCAAATTTATCGTTAAATACTTTGAAATTGTCGATATCCATCATCACGAGCGTAAGTGGATATTTATGGCGTTGTGAATGGGCGAATACTGATTCAAACCGTTCAAAAAAGGCACGCCGATTGAGACAATTCAACAAAGGATCGTTGTTGGCATTTGATTTTGCTTTGGCGTGGGCCGTCCTTAGTTGGTGTTCAAGTTGTTTTTGTTCTGTAATATCAAAAGCAATTTCTAGACGGACAGTCCGGCCATCATGCCATTTTATGGCTTGAGCCTGGGCTTGATACCATTTGCCTGTATCGGGATTTTGAAATTCTGAATGATGAACACCCGTTGACTGATTATTTTGGTTAAGCAAATTATGCTTTGTGCAGTAGTCACATAGTTTTACAAGAGATTCATTTTCTGTGTGAAAACATTTATCGGGATTTTTGTTTTTCCACTCTGTCAGGCCATATTGGTTTAAATAAATTAATTCGTGTGTATCTAGATCTGAGACATAAACGAGTGCGTTTAAAGAATCTAATATGGTTGACAAGCATTTCGAGTCATATTCGATATCTCCAGTTAGGAATGAACCAATTTTAGGGATATCAGAATTTACCATTTTATTTAGTTACCAAAACTCAAGAATGCAGTGTAGTAGATGCCTTTCCTATCCCTGGTAAAAGCGGTTATCTGGTTATATGACAATTTAAAACTTTTTTCTGTTTGTTTCAGGTTTATTCGTATTCTTGTTAATACAATTTTGCGCGGTACGATTCGTAGTAGATTATTTTTTGGCATTAATCGTTCTAAAAATGTGTCATATGACATATCTAATCGTCTTTTTTTAAGCCAAATGGCATATAAAAAAAATTAAAAAATTTAAGTCTTTTATTGTGCTGGTGAGACTGTATATTCCGTATTTTTTAAAAATTTGTTGCCTTGCGCAATATGTGACTGGAATACGGAGAGAGTTGAATGAAATCGGTTTTTCGCCCTGTTTTATCAGGTGTTTGTTTATTAAGTGCTTCTACTTATAGTTTTGCTGAAGATGTTACGTTTGATGATATGACGGTCACAGCGACAAGAAGCGAACGGTCTGCATTAGAAGTGCCTGCCAGCATTAGCAGTAAGTCTGGTGATGAGGTTAAGGCTGATAGAGCGAGTACGCAGCGAGAACTTTTGAATTCGATTGCGGGTGTACGTATTTCACAAACAGGTTCAACGATTGGGCATATGACGGCTATTCGTTTGCCTACGGGTACAAAAGCCTATTATTTGTTTTTACAAGATGGTATTCCATTGCAGTCATCAGGTTTTTTTAACCACAATGGCTTGGCGTATTCAAACTTTGCATCGGCAGGTTCAGTGGAAGTCCTTAAAGGAGCTGGTACTGCATTGTATGGTTCTGATGCGGTTGGCGGTACGATCAATGTTATTTCAAATGATCCTATGAAAAATTTAGGTATTAAGGGCTCTGTCGAATTTGGTGATAGAAACTTCCAGCGCTACGGCATAGCAGGTGGGACAGAGATTGATGACAATTCAGCTGTTTCGGTGCACGCTTCTCATACAGAAAGTGATGGTTGGCGTAATAATTCTGATTATGATCGTCAAGAATTGTCAGTCAATTATGTTAATGATTTAGATGATGATAATACGGTCAAATTATCTTTTAATGCCAATAGATTTGAGTCAGGCATGACCAGTGGTATCAAGGATTTTAGACGATATAGAGATGACCCTGATTATGTGGGTGATAATGTTGAAACAGTCTTGGGATTAGGTATAGATCCAAAAAGAAAATTTGACTTCGCACGATTAAGTGCAGAGTGGCAGTATCAAATGAATGATATGACTGATCTTAGTACGATTGTGTATTTGAGAAGTAATCGAAACCGTTATTCTGCGACATGGGAACGTAATGTCTCTTCAAATGATAATGAAGAGAAAACGGTAGGTCTTTTGTTTAAAGCTGCTATGGATTTTGGTCGTTATAGAGTGATTTCTGGGATAGACGCAGAATATACACAAGGCGAGAGAAAAGTAACGCAAGATTTCGATGTAACTGTGTTTGGAAACTTTATTCCTCAGGGTGATATCTATGATTATGATGTTGATTATAGAGCCTTAGCACCTTACACCCGCGTTGAAATCGATTTAACTGATAAATTAACGCTCGGCCTAGGCGGTCGTTACGATATTAATCAATTTGATTATACGAATAATACGAGTAATGGTGTCTACGGTGGTACGTATTTCCGTCCAGATTCTAGTGAAGATAATACATATAACCACTTTAGTCCTAAGGCAGATTTAACTTATCGTATTGATACAAATCAAACAGTTTATGCACGTTATGCAAATGGTTTCCGTGTTCCACAAGTGAGTACGCTATATTCATTAAAAGATGATGAAAGAGCCCAAAGCTTTGATGAAGAGGTGACAGATACTTTTGAAATTGGTCATAAAGCGAGATTGAATCAACATCAATTCGAAACAGCGGTTTATCATTTGATAATTGATGATACGATTATTTCTCAAAATGATGGTGCTTTTAGTGTTAATGTCAATGCGGGTAAGACATTACATACAGGTGTTGAGCTGTCTCTAGCATCTCAATGGACAGAAGAGTGGGCGACAAAAGTGGCTTACAGTTTCTCTAAGCATGAGTTTGATGATAGCGATAGCTTTGGCGATAATGAACAAGCAGGGGCGCCTGAGAACTTAGGTAATGCTCGCCTAATTTATACGCCAAAAGCTGTACCGGGCTTATTGGCTTTAATCGAATGGGAACATGTCGGTTCGTCTTGGATGGATGATGAGAATACGATGCGTGATCCAGGTTATGATTTGGCTAACGTTAAAGTGAATTATGAGCTTAATCAGCATTTGACACTTTTTGGTCGTGTTAATAATCTAACAAATCGTTTATATGCTGAGAGTGCAACATTAGGGCGATTTGGTGCTAACTATACACCTGGTGCACCACGAGAAGCCTTTGTCGGTTTCGAATATAAACTTTAGTCTGATAAAGAGGTCATTAATGTTAGTTTAATGACCTCTTTTTTACTTAACATTGGGAAAGATTGTGAATAAATTCGGCATAATGACATTGTTATGTTTAGCGTTAAATATGACTGCGCCTATAGCATGGTCAGAGCAGGGTAATGACAAGCATGGCATGGATGTGCAGCCGGTTTATTTTGCTGATAATGTATCTAGCCTTGATGTTAAATATGTTGATAAAAAAGTCCATTTATTATTAAGTAAACGGGTTGAGGATAAGGATAGTATTTGGTATCAGTCTTCACCCGACGAGGGTGTGACATGGTCAGATGCGGTGAATATTACCCAAGGCCTTTCAATTGAAGCCAGAGTTAGGCGGGGTAATGATGTCCGGCTTGCTGTGCAAGGATCACATATTGTTGCAGTTTGGATGACAAAGCGAGAAGGTAATCGCCATAATGCTGGACCGATGATGGCTATGGTATCTCATGATGGTGGTGAAACTTGGCAACAGATCGATACGCCTGCTGACTGGGATGGCCCACATGGCTTTTTTGCTATGGATGCCAATGAGGATGAAATGAGTTTAGTTTGGCTGGATAGCCGGACGAAAATAGGTGATGGTGCAACACAAGGTTTACGCTTTGCGAAGAGTCTTGATGGTGGAAAAAGTTGGTCAGCGAATCGAACGTTAGATGAGCGAACGTGTGCGTGTTGTTGGAATACGGCGAAATATCACGATGGTGCCTTCTATGTGTTGTACCGAGACAAAGATCCATCAGATATGTCGCTGGGTAAGGTTGATGTAGAACAACAATGGCAGGCTTTAAGTACTGTTGGTGAGTTTGGTTGGGATTTTCAGGGTTGTCCTCATATAGGTGGTGGTCTTGCTTTTGATAATCAGAATGAATTAATTCACAGTACGGTTGGAACGGGACACCCAGAAAAAACAGGTACTTATTATTTACGTTCTCATGATATGGGTAAAACTTGGACATCACCTCACCGCCTGGGTAGTGAGACGGCTGTTCATAGTGATTTAGCCGTATCCTCAAGCGATGGTACAGTTATGGCCGTATGGGATATGATTACAGAGAATGGTTTTCAGATTATGGTTGCTGAGTCAGATAATCAAGGCCAGTCATGGTCAGATCAGGCTATGTTATCGACCTCAGGCATACGTGCATCACATCCACGTGTTGTTGCTATGGAAAATAGTTTCTTGGTGTTATGGACAGAAGGTCGAGCTAAACAGGCTCAAACTTTACGCGCTGTGAAAGTAGATTAATATGGCTACTTTACGTTTATGGTTATTAGCCAGTTTAGTGCTCTTTTCAGCCCAATTGCAGGCAGAGCCGATCAAACCATTTGTAAAAGGCTCATTTTCTGCGATACAGCAACAATATAAAGGGCAAGTTTATCTTGTTTTGTTTTGGGGTAAAGACTGTGCTTATTGTATGAAAGAGTTGGCTTCACTATCACCTGTATTAAAAGCGAATCCAGATATTACATTAGTCACTGTTGCGACGGATCCCTTTTTAGATGAATCCTTTATCCGTGACAAAATGGCCGAATTTGATTTGGCAGAAGCAGATAATTGGGTGTTCGCGAATGAATACCCTGAGATACTCTATTTTGATGTCGAGAAACGTTGGCGTGGTGAGTTACCACTTACGTATTTATCGAATGGTAAAGAACTTGTTCGCAAAAGTGGACTGTTAAAGGAAGCTGATATAACCGCTTGGCTGCAATCTTTCTGATAACCACTCCCCCCTGCTTTTTATTAGTCTCTACTGAATTGAGGTTATTTGTTCAGTAATAGTTACAATTTTCCCTCAAAATATTAATTACCTCACATTTTATACAGGAATTATTTAATACTATAACCGTACCAAAAGTAAGGACATAATTGTTTTTGTGTTATAGAGGAAGAAAAGTGAAACAGAACTTACCGGTTACGGATAACGAGATTAAGCTTGAGGAAGGCCAGGAGCTTATTTCAACGACAGATTTGAAGGGAAGCATCACCAGTTACAACGATGATTTTCTCAGGATGAGTGGCTTTAGTGATGACGAGTTGATGGACAAAAACCATAATGTCATCCGACACCCAGATATGCCTGTCGAAGCTTTTGCAGATTTATGGAAGCATATGCAATCCAACCAACATTGGATGGGGGTTGTTAAAAATAGGGCTAAGAGTGGAGACCATTACTGGGTCGATGCTTACATCACACCGATAGTCGAGAATGGACAAGTTTTAGGCTATGAATCTGTTAGAGCTAAACCAACAGATGAGCAAGTCTCAAGAGCAGAAACTGTTTATAAACAACTCCAAAACGGTCAACAGCCCAAGCTGGGTAGTTTTGTAGGGCGTATGACGTTGAAGCAACGGACAATAACACTGAATATTGTTTCAATGTTATTTGCTGTAATGGCTTTTTTATTCACACCAGAAATATTCACAGGTTTACCTTTATTGATGGCAACTATTTTGGGGATAGGTTCATTCATCACTGGCGCAAAATGGGCTTTTCTGCCATTGGAAAATGCGGTTAAAAAAGCACATCAAGAAGTTAATAACCCGTTGATGTCATTAATCTACACGGGCCGTTCAGATGAAATTGGCCAGTTGTTATTACCTAGTGTCTTACAACGGGCAAAATTGAGGACGATTTTAGGTCGAATTAATCACGCAGCAGAAAAGATTAATATTAATGCTGCAAGCAGTGCTGAGTCATTAGCTAATATTAATGGTGCAGTCAAAGAGCAAGCGTCGGAAACAGATTTAGTAGCAACCGCCATGACAGAAATGTCTGCTTCAGTTCAAGAAGTCGCGAGTAGCGCTGCCTTTGCGGCTAGTAAAGCAGAGGATGCAGGTAATCATTCTAAAGAAGGCGTGGCATTTGCCTCTGATGCTGCAGATGGTATCCAGGGCTTAAATGTGGCTGTAGAAAATATTGCAGAAGTCGTCACACGGTTAGATGTGGATACTCAAAATATTGGTGTTGTGATTGATGTGATCAAGAGCATTGCAGAGCAGACAAATTTATTGGCGTTAAACGCGGCTATTGAGGCGGCTCGAGCAGGTGAGCAAGGTCGTGGTTTTGCCGTAGTGGCGGATGAAGTAAGAACTTTAGCTGGTCGTACTCAGGACTCAACGCAAGAAATTCAGCAACTCATTGAAAATCTAAATGGTGCTGTTGCACAAGCTATTTCTGTTGTTGAAAGTAGCCAAGTGTCTGCGGAAGACAGTGAGAAGAAGGTGTTGAGTGCGATAGATTCGTTGGGCTTAATTGCACAACGTGTTGGCGACATGAATGACTTGAATGTTCAAATTGCCACAGCAGTTGAGCAACAAGGGAGTGTTAGTCAGGATATTAACCGCAATATTGTTCAGATAAGTGATAGTGCAGAACATGTCTTGAATGGGGCGAATTTAGTGAGCTCTTCAGCAGAAGCGCTATCTAAAGAAGCGAATGACTTAACGAATATGATTCTGCGTTTTAAACTGGTTTGATTTAAGTTTATTTATATAGATTCTTTTTGGTGTCTACCTATTATTAACGTAGAATACGTGGCTTAAAGTTAATAGGGATACCGAGATGCTTGATCCTAAGAAAATTGAAGAAGTGGTGCAAGGTTTAGCGAGCGCACTGCCACCTGGTTTGACTGCGATGCAATCGGATGTTGAAAAAAACATCAAAACAGCATTAAGCGGTATGTTTGCGAAACTGGATTTGGTTACACGCGAAGAGTTTGATGTGCAAACGCAAGTTTTGCAACGGACACGTGAGAAATTAGAAGCACTTGAAAAACAAGTTGCTGAGTTAAGCCAATCACAAGATAAAGAATAAGTTGTATGTCAGCGTTTAATAATGTCACGGTAACACGTGAAGCGAATGTCTATTTTGATGGTAATGTAACGAGCAGAGTGGTTACATTTGAAGATGGAACGACGAAAACCTTGGGCATTATGATGCCGGGCGAATATACCTTTGGGACAGAGAAAGCAGAGCTAATGGAAATTTTAGCAGGTGAACTCACGTATTGTTTAGCAGGGACTGATACATGGTTGTCTGTGAATGGTGGCGAATCATTTAATGTACCAGCAAATTCCTCCTTTGATTTGAAAGTGACAACGCTGGCTGATTATTGCTGTTCGTATCTTGATTAACAGTAGACGATATTACAAATAGTTAAAGGCCGCTGACTAGCGGCTTTTTTATTTGGTACGATAGCGTATTACCTATCAACATTAGATAAGGATATCTATATGAGTGTAGCGACGGTATACAGTCGTGCGATTGTTGGAATGGAAGCCCGCGTGGTCACGGTAGAAGTGCATTTGTCGAACGGCTTACCGAGTTTATCCATCGTTGGGATGGCTGAAACTGCGGTTAAAGAAAGTAAAGATCGGGTTCGCAGTGCTTTACTGAATAGCCAATTTAATTTTCCACCTCAACGCATTACGATTAATTTAGCGCCTGCTGATTTACCTAAAGAAGGTGGTCGATTTGATTTACCAATTGCACTCGGTATCTTGGCGGCATCTGGACAAATCCCGGCCTCAGCTTTGGATACTAGAGAGTTTATCGGTGAGTTGAGCTTAACCGGTGAGTTACGTCCTGTTCGTGGGGTGCTTCCAACAGCATTAGTGGTAAAACAGCAACAACGTGAATTGGTTTTGCCAGTAAAAAATGCGGTTGAAGCTAGTTTTGTCAGTGATAGTCGCACCGTTGGGGCAGAACATTTATTGGCAGTCTGTGCCCATTTGCATGGACAAATTGTTTTACCGCTTACTGAGTATAATCATTCTGGTCGAGCGATTGATTACCCTGACTTATCTGATGTTAGGGGGCAAAGTCATGCACGTCGTGCTTTAGAGATAGCTGCGGCTGGTTCTCATAGTTTATTGTTGTCAGGCCCACCTGGGACTGGAAAGACGATGCTAGCAAGTCGCTTGCCCGGTTTATTACCAGAGATGACTGAACAAGAGGCGATAGAGAGTGCAACGGTGCAGTCTATTTCAACCCAAGGGTTTTCTATAAATCATTGGCGACAGAGAGCATTTAGGATGCCACACCACACTGCGTCATCGGTGGCGATGGTCGGAGGCGGCGGGCAACCTCGGCCAGGAGAAGTTTCCTTATCGCATCACGGTGTTTTGTTTTTAGATGAGCTACCCGAGTTTGATCGTCGTGTGCTGGAAGTGCTTCGGGAGCCTTTAGAATCTGGCCAAGTCATGATATCTCGGGCTGCGTCGCAAGCCGCATTTCCAGCGCGATTTCAATTTGTAGGGGCCATGAATCCTTGCCCTTGTGGTTATTTGGGGGAATCACGCTGTCACTGTACTGAAGATCAAGTGCGTCGTTATCGGGCAAAAGTATCTGGTCCGTTACTCGATAGAATTGATATGTTGGTGCAAGTACCACCGGTTGCAAAAGGGTTGTTACGTCATGACAAGGTTGTTGAACCGGGAGAGGATAGTGCTACGGTGAGGGAACGTGTGACACTAGCAAGAACACGTCAGGTGGCCCGTAGTGGTAAAGCAAATTATGGTTTATCACATGAGGAATTGGCGTCTTTTTGCAAACTTAAGGATAGTGACTATCAACTGTTGGAACAAGCTATTACGCGGTTTGGTTTATCAGCGCGTGCCTACCATCGTATTTTAAAAGTGGCGCGGACTATCGCAGATTTGGCTGATTGTGAAGCGATTGAAACTTTACATCTGACAGAGGCGATAGGGTATCGCCGTATGGATACATAGAGATAAGTAATATGTAATCTAGGGGATAAGCAAATTGATATTGAAGTATAAATTTCAAATACTTCTTGCTTAAATCCGGTATTAATCTGTAAGGGTAGAACAGACTGGTTAAATGATTTTTCCATTATTGAATTATTAGTAGTCAGTTGAACAGAGGCATGGTTGCATATCGCTTCGATAAGCAGGCCTGAGATAGAAATCCCGCAAATTATCGTGGAAAAACTAAGAATTAATTACGCTGATCCTATTGCTCCTGACTCTGGTGATTAATAGTTGAGTTATGACTGGTGTATCGGGATAGAATAAGGGGTTACAGTTCATAAGTGCCATATCGAATTTTGGGGTTACTAATTCAAAACAAGGAATATAGAATGGGTGCTAAATATAAAGAGGTTATGTATGTCAGATAGCAGTCAGATTGAAAGAGAGAAAGTATTACTCGCAGCGCTAACGGGTGCAAATGCCAATCCAAATTGGTTGACCAGTGATATGGTTGATGCCTTATTAGGTGGACACGGTATGTTGAATATCGCCATTTTTAATATTGCGGATGTGATTGTTTCAGAAATGAGGCGGGGTACAGATACCGATCTACATCTCGTTAATGCACCGACACAACCACTTGATGAAGTATTAAAGAAAACGATTAGTGTGGCTATTAAAGCGGGTTGTGATCCTGCTAATGCAGCGTTGTTAAGTGCTTCAATGCTTTATCTGACTGGGACTAAAGCACAAGTAGGTATTCCGGCGGGAAATCGAAAACTCGGTGCCAGTGCACGTATGATCGCAGGTGTCGATCGCTGTGGTGTTGCTGCGATTCCGACTGCAAAGAGAAATAATAAGGTATCTGGATTTGCCGCGGTGATGGCGATCCATCAAGCGATGTTGAACGGTGAGCTATGTGATGTCAGTGGTTATGATGTGGTCTGTTCTGGCGGCGGCATTATTGGTCATAGTCGGTTGGGCGAAGATATTATTTTCCCTTCCATGGCTGAAAATGGGGCGCGTATCGGTACTCAAGCGATGATGGATACCATGGCTGGCGCGGGTATGAATCCTTCTAAATTTAATGCCGCGTTATTTGGTGCAGCAGCCATTCTAGAAATTATCCATCCCGACGCGGATGTCGCAGAAAAATATGGTCCGCATGGCAAGGTAACGTCAGCTTATATTGCAGGGAAAGTGGCTGCTGAAACAGCAGGCTTACCGGATAAATTACACGTCAGAATTACCGGCCAAGAATATGAAACGGGTCAAGTGATTGGTGATCTTGGCTTAATTTTGAAAGACATTGGTGGCCCTTCGGTAATTGGTATTATGGCGCTCGGTGAAATCGTCGGCGTGTTTGAAGAAGGGATTGCAGGCGCTTCTGCAGGGCCGATTAATCCACCATTGGGCCATGTGGCAGCCGATGCGGTTATTGCCATGAAATGTTTGCTTGAAGAAGGCGCTAATCAGCCTGATGTCAGTGCCGCACTGAAACAGCGACGTTACGATGGTAGCTTTGATCCAGAAACATCGATGATTGCAATGAATGTGGTGGCTAAAAAGGCAACTCAGTTGCAAGCGGGTGCTGTCACGAATTCACTCATCCTAGCTTCTGAGCCTGTGCGTGCACAAGCTATTTATAGACGTGCTGTTATGGCTTATGAGTATTTGTCTGAGGGTAAAGGGCTTGAAGAGGTTGTTCATGACCTTGATAAAGAGCGCCAAGAGTTGGTGGAAGCCAACGTAAGTCAATACTTGAGCGAGATGTCAGGCAAAGATGTGAAGATTCGCCTCACTTATATTGGGCCGGGCGCACGTCGTAAAAGTAAATTGGCCAAACAGTGGTTGGCTTTTGATGCGCATCTTGATTTTGAAATTGTCGTAGATGGTGAGACGACAATTTTAGAACGCTTTTCTGACCAGGTTATCCCGGATATTGCAACGGGCAAGCGTCGAGAGCTTGCTTGGGCAGCTCAGATGGCAGAGCCGCTTGCCAATGAAATGTTATTGGCATCCAATGTTGTTTTAAATATTACGGTACCGGCGACGGTTGCAGCTGCGATGGGTAAAATGACACCAAAAGAAGCAGGAACTGTTGCACAGGGTGCAGGCTTTGTCACAGCAGGTATACCTGGCTCAAATGCGAATGCAGAAGCAGCGGGTAAGCTTGCTATTGAAGTCATGAACCACTCATGAGTGAAGCAATGCTTTTGCTGATGGCACAGGTCGATGATGTGCCAGGTGAACTATTGGGTGATTTTATTAAGCAATGCGAGACTGTAGGGGCACGTAATATTCAAATTGTGCCCGCGATTACAAAAAAAAACAGGCCTAGCTATCTTGTCTATGTCGATATACCAGAGAGCCTTGAAGATGATATTGCCATATTGTTTGGCGGTGAATTAGGCACATGGGGTTATCGTATTTTGCATGCTGAGCATAAACATTTTGATATTCAACGGTCGACTTCGGTATTAAAAGTCGTGGCGTTGGATGATGAATATGAATTTGAATTACGTGCTAAGACGATTTCGAAAGCGCAACAGTTCACGCGTGTTAAGGCTGAATATGAAGATTTAAGCCATATTTGCACCGTGTTTCGGGAAAAGGGACTGAAGATTCCACTCTCCGTATTAAAAGCAGAAGTAGAAGGGCAGATCCTTAAGAATGGACATCAAGCTGTAATTAACGTTAGTTTTTAAAACAATTAAATGAGTAAAAAAAGGTATAGAAAGATGATTAAATATATGACAGTAGCAATGAGTTTGCTCATATCCACTTCAGCACAAGCACATGAAACAATAGCTTTTGGCTTACTTGGGACAATGAGTCACTTTTTCGCCCATATTGTTAGCGGCGATCCCGTTGCATTATTATCACTCGCTGCGCTTTCAAGTTTAGTAGGACTACTTGCCATTAAGTTTATTAAGCGTGGTAAATCATTAGCTAAAAAGCAGTCTAAAGCCGAAATTAGTTACGCAAAGGTCAAATAGTAAAAATGCATTATCATCTTGACCCTGTGGGTGGTGTCGCTGGAGACATGTTTGTGGCGGCATTGTTGGACATGCAACCCGGTTCTGCTGTAGCTACGCTCTCTGCTATTCGTGATTCGGGTTTGGATCCCAGTGTGGCAGTGTCTCATGATGGCTTTAACGATGGTGTGCTAACAGGCAGTCGTTTTACAGTGGGTAAACCAGAGTCTACACATCATCACGCGCATTGGTCAGCTATTAAGAAAAACCTGTCTGACAGTGCACTGAGCCCAGCAGTCACGGACCGTGCTATTGCTATTTTTGCTGATCTCGCCGAGGCTGAGGCTAAAGTCCACAATAAAGCGGTTAGTGATGTTGCTTTTCACGAAGTCGGTGCTTGGGATTCAATAGCGGATATTGTCGCAGCAGCCTATCTTATTGAGTCATTAGGGCCTTGTACATGGTCTATTGGGCCAATTCCTATTGGCAAAGGGCGTGTTAAAACTGAACATGGTTTGTTGCCTGTGCCTGCACCTGCAACGGTATTATTATTGGATGGTTTCGAGTTTATCGACGACGGTTTCTCGGGTGAACGCATTACCCCGACCGGTGCTGCTATTATCAAGCATCTAAAACCATCTCAAGGTATAGGTAAAACTGCACGGATGTTACAGCGGTCTGGTTATGGTTTTGGTACTCGGACATTTAAAGGCATGAGCAATATTTTACGAGTATTAGAATTTACTGAGCCGGCGACTTCAGCTGTTTTTTCTAATGACACCGTGATGGTTTTAAATTTTGAGGTCGATGACCAAACGGCGGAAGAGCTAGCTGTTGGTTTACAAAAAATACGTGAGCGACAAGGCGTCATCGACGTTATTCAAAGCCCGGTGATGGGAAAAAAAGGTCGTTTATTGACCAGTGTTCAAGTGCTGGTTCGGCCTGAAAATGCTGAAGACGTCATCAGTGTGTGTTTCCATGAAACGACAACGTTGGGGATTAGACAACAAGTTAAAGCAAGAGCGATTCTGAAACGAAGTGAGTTAGAGATAGAACAAGATATCAGGGTGAAAATTGTGGAACGGCCTGATGGCATAACGGCAAAGGCGGATATCGATGATGTTGCCAGTACCGATGGGCATCAACATCGGCAAAAGCGACGTTTAGATGCGCAGTCTGATGCCTTAACAGATCAATAGTCAGGTCGGAGAGTAAGTTGAGTCTATTATTAGAAAAGCTTGAAACTGTATTACTTGATTGCTCGCCAGCAGCTGTCGCGGTGTCTGGTGGGGTTGATAGCATGACATTGGCTTTTGTTGCAGGACGAGTGCTTGCTGGTCAGGTTACTATCTACCATGCGATATCACCCGCTGTTCCAAGCATGGCAACGCAACGGGTCAAGGCTTATAGTCAAGCACAAGGCTGGTCATTACAGACATTTAACGCTGGTGAGTTCCAAGATGAGCAATACGTTGCTAACCCTGCCAATCGTTGTTTCTTTTGTAAAACTAATCTCTACGATTCGATTTTTGAGCAGATAATCGTTAATGCAAAGGCAGCCAATGTACAGATTTTATCGGGAACCAATCTCGATGACTTAAGCGATTATCGCCCAGGCTTAAAAGCGGCCGAAAAATACGCGGTTCGCCATCCTTTTGTAGAAGCAGGAATTGATAAAGCTGGGGTGCGTGCTTTAGCGCATGAGTTTGGTCTTAATGATATTGCAGAGTTACCAGCTGCACCTTGTTTATCGAGTAGAGTAGAGACTGGTATCCCAATAGAAAAAGACAAATTACATTTCATTGATAAAGCTGAAATCATGTTGCGTGAAGCGATTACATCGCCGACTGTTCGCTGTCGTATCCGTAAAAGTGGTGTTGTCATTGAGACAGATCTGGATGAATATACGGGTTTATCAACACAACAACAGAGCATACTGTCTTCTGAAATAGGTGTTCTAGCTGAGCAATATGGTGTCAGTGGTGCCATATCTTTTGAACAATATCAGCGTGGTAGTGCGTTTTTAAGAGATGAATAATGAGTGAACTGGATATTAAGTTAGATTTTGAGCGGGAACAGCGTACTGGGATCGAAGAAGCGATCTTGTGCGAATATAAGTCGCATGAGCAGATTGTAAAAATATTGTTACGTGTCCACACTGAGGCGCGAAGCGTCTTATTAACTCGCTTAACCGAAGCTCAATATGCTGATATTCCAGCAGATTATAAGACAATGATGGATTATGAGCCGATTTCTAAAACGGCCTATTTTAATTGGCAAGAAAAGGCCTTGGGCGAAGCTGAAATTGCGATTGTCACTGCGGGGACTTCTGATGTGCCGGTGGCACGTGAGGCACTTAGAACGTTACGATATAACGGTATGAATGCAACGACAGTTTTTGATGTCGGTGTGGCAGGGATTTGGCGTCTTTTAGATAGAATAGAAGAGATTCGACAATTTCCGGTGCTGATTGTGTCTGCAGGTATGGATGCGGCGCTACCGACGGTATTAGGAGGGCTTTATGATGGACTCATCATCGCCGTTCCGACTTCTGTTGGCTATGGAGTGGCTTCAGGTGGCACGACAGCATTAAACTCGATATTGGCGTCTTGTGCACCCGGCGTGGTGACAGTCAATATTGACAATGGCTATGGCGCAGCTTGTGCCGCACTGAAAACCTTGCGAGCAGTAGCAAAAAATTAATTGCTCTACCGACGTGTGCCTATCACTTATGGATACACCGTCTTGGACATTTCTGGTCTTTTAGCGTTGCCTTTGGTATTGCAAATCTAGTTCAACATTATATGATGGCGGGCTGTTTTATAAATTGTCATGCTGTTACGCAGTCTGGTGATTTTTTCTGAGGTTCAATTTTTACGTGCAAGATCTCAATCCTGAGCAACGTGAGGCGGCTCGCCATGTTGATGGCCCTTTGCTGGTATTAGCAGGTGCGGGTAGTGGTAAAACACGTGTCATCACCCGAAAAATTGCTTATTTGATTGAACAATGTGGGATCCAAGCACGTCATATTGCAGCAGTGACGTTTACCAATAAAGCAGCACGTGAGATGAAAAGTCGCGTAGCTGAACTCATGGCTTCAAGGGATGTATCATCTCGCGGCTTGATGGTATCGACCTTCCATAATTTAGGTTTAACGATATTACGTAAAGAGTTTGCTCATATTGGCTATCGGACCGGTTTTTCAATTTTCGATGCACAAGATAGTTTGGCGGTATTATGTGATTTGATGGGCCGTGATTTTGCTGCAGACAGTGAGCATGCAGAGCAATGCCAATGGCAGATATCTGAATGGAAGAATCAACTTATTTTGCCTGAGCAGGCAATGAAAATAGCTGAAGATGGTCAGCAAGTTGCGGCTGCGAAAGTTTACCATCGTTATATGGAAGCGTTGAAAGCGTACAACGGTGTTGATTTTGATGACTTGATTTTAAAACCGGTGCTGTTATTTCGGGATAATCCTGAAGTCTTGAAACGCTGGCAGGCTAGAATCCATTATTTATTGGTGGATGAGTATCAAGATACCAATGGCTGCCAATATGAATTAGTTAAACAGTTGGTGGGCATACGTGAAGCGCTTACTGTGGTCGGAGATGATGATCAATCGGTCTATTCTTGGCGTGGTGCTCGTCCTGAGAATTTAGCTCAGCTGAAAGAAGATTTTCCTCGCCTCAAAATGATCAAACTTGAGCAGAACTATCGTTCGATGGGTCGTATTCTGCGTGTTGCTAATGGTTTGATTAGCCATAACCCCCACCTGTTTGAGAAGAATTTATGGAGTGCGATGGGTGAAGGCGATGCGATTCGTGTCATCGGTTGTCGTGATGAAGACCATGAGTCTGAAAAAGTGGTGTCAGAGCTGCTTTATCATAAGTTAAAGCATCAAGCCGATTTTAAAGATTATGCGATTTTGTATCGGAGTAATCATCAATCTCGACCAATAGAACGCATTTTGCGAGAGCATAATGTCCCATACTTTTTAACAGGTGGTACGTCTTTTTTCTCCCGTGTTGAGGTGAAAGATATGATGTCCTATCTTAGATTGCTAGCAAACCAAGATGATGACAATGCTTTCTTACGCGTTATTAATACACCTCGACGCGGGATTGGTGCAACGACACTTCAGACATTAGGACAATATGCCGCGACGCGAAAAACCAGTTTATTCGGCGCGTGTTTTGAAATGGGTTTATCAGAACAATTATCAGCTAAGGCTATAGGGCACCTTGAACATTTCACCCGTTGGTTAATTGATATTGCCGATCGTGCTAAGCGTGGTAATTTGATGGAAGCGATTCGAGATATGATTGAAGAAATTGATTATCGTGCGTGGTTAGAAGAGGTGACGGGTGACCCTGATCAGGCGATGCGTCGAATGGAGAATGTTGAAGAGTTACTGACTTGGATTAATCGCCTTATCGAGCAGGACACGGAAGAAAAGAATATCGGCGATATCGCGGCACGTTTAACGTTGATGGATATTCTTGAACGGCAAGAAGATGAGAATCAGGCTGATGCAGTGCATTTGATGACATTGCATGCTGCGAAAGGCCTAGAGTTTCCACATGTATTCATCATTGGGATGGAAGAAGAAATCTTACCCCATCGAACCAGTATAGAAGAAGACGGCATCGAGGAAGAGCGGCGCCTTGCTTATGTCGGGATTACGCGAGCGCAAAGGAGCTTAGCTTTTACGATGGCAAATACACGTAAACGCTATGGTGAAAAAGTCGATTGTGAGGAAAGTCGTTTCCTAAGAGAATTGCCCGCTGATGACCTGATTTGGACGACAGAGAAAACACAGGTCGATCCTGAGGAACGTAAGGAAAGGGGTAAAGCACATTTGTCTAATATTCGAGGCATGTTGAAATAGCCTTATGGTTTGTTGATAGCGTTTTTTCACTTTGCGCATAAGCATCATTTAATTTCTTGTCATGCCATTTTAATTAGCCATTTAACATGCTGTTACGACATTCTTTTTTGCCTGCTATGACTAACCCTATTTGCTTAAAATTTGAGAATTGAATTTAATAGCGGCTTAGCTAGTGTTGGACTATATTTTATAATCGTTTTTTACGATTAAATTTATCGAAACAAGTTGTTGGATAAATTTAATAAAGGCATTTAAAATATGCCGCGTTAGTTTATTTTTAACCCTCAATTTTAGGAGCTTTTTTAATGGCGTCACTTATCAACACACAGGTCAAACCTTTTAATGCGACTGCTTACCACAATGGTGGTGACATGAGCGTCAGCGATGCTGATCTTAAAGGTAAATGGTCTGTTTTCTTTTTCTACCCAGCAGATTTCACATTTGTTTGCCCAACTGAATTGGGTGATCTTGCTGATCACTACGCACAGTTGAAAGACATGGGTGTTGAAGTGTACTCAGTCTCTACTGATACACATTTCACACATAAAGCATGGCATGACGCATCTGATACGATTGCTAAAATCAACTTCCCAATGATCGGCGATCCTACAGGCACACTTAGCCGTAACTTCGACGTGATGATTGAAGAAGAAGGTTTAGCTTTACGTGGTACTTTTGTTGTTGATCCTGAAGGTATGATCAAAGTCGCTGAAGTACATGACTTAGGTATTGGCCGTAGTGCTAAAGACCTTGTTCGTAAAGTACAAGCAGCACAACACGTTGCAGCAAATCCAAATGAAGTATGTCCTGCTTCATGGCAGCCAGGTGAAGAAACATTAACACCGTCTTTGGACCTTGTTGGTAAAATCTAAACAAGTCTCCATCTTGAATGAGCATGTCCGGACTGGGTCCGGACATGGCTTATCCCCAAATTATTTTTAAAGTAGATCTATTATGTTAGAAGCAAATATTGCGGCTCAATTAAAGGGTTATTTAGCGAATTTAAAGCATGACATTGTGCTTGTCTCTTCATTAGATGACAGTGCTAAATCCGCTGAATTGGCTGAGTTGCTAGATGAAATTGCTTCTATGTCATCATTGGTCTCTTTGACTCAGTCAGATGATAGCAGCGAGCGCACACCCTCATTTGCGGTGACACGACCAGGTGAGCAAGCATCAGTCAGGTTTGCTGGCATTCCAATGGGCCACGAATTTACTTCGTTGGTACTTGCTTTGCTGCATATTGGTGGTCATCCAATGAAATTGGATGATGATACGATTGCACAAATCAAAGCGATTGATAGTGAGTTTCATTTCGAGACTTATATTTCATTGTCTTGTCAGAATTGTCCAGATGTTGTTCAAGCTTTGAATATGATGTCGGTTCTGAATCCAAATATCAGTCATGTGATGATTGATGGTGGCTTGTATCCTGATGAAATTGAAACACGTCAGATTATGTCTGTCCCAACCGTTTATTTAAACGGTGAAGTGTTCGGGCAGGGCAGAATGACGTTGCCAGAAATTGTGGCGAAATTAGATAGCGGTGCTGATGAAAAAGCCGCTCAAAAAATAAATGAAAAAGACCCCTTTGATGTGTTGATTATAGGTGGTGGTCCAGCTGCCTCAGCAGCCGCTATTTATGCCTCACGTAAAGGTATTAGAACAGGGGTTGTATCTGAACGTTTCGGTGGTCAATTAAATGATACGTTAGCGATTGAAAACTTTATTTCCGTTCAGGAGACTGAAGGGCCTAAGTTGGCTTCTGCTATTGAGCAACAAGTTAAAAGTTACGACGTCGATATTATGGAGCTACAACGGGCAAAAACAATGTCTTCTGATGGCAGCCAAATCACGGTCGAATTAGAAAATGGTGCAAGTTTGCAAAGCCAATCTGTGATTATTTCAACAGGCGCAAACTGGCGTGAATTGGCTATTCCTGGTGAAGAAGAATACCGGGGCCATGGTGTTGCATATTGTCCTCATTGTGATGGGCCTTTATATAAAGGTAAGGATGTTGCTGTTGTCGGTGGGGGTAACTCGGGTGTTGAAGCAGCGATTGATTTAGCAGGCTTGGTTAATCATGTCACTTTGCTTGAATATGCTGATGAATTAAAAGCCGATGCAATTTTACAGACTAAATTAGCCACTTTGCCGAACGTCACGGTTATTACCAGTGCGCAAAGCACTGAGGTGCTAGGTGATGATTCGAAAGTGACTGGTTTGCTTTATATTGATCGTACTTCAGGTGAGGAAAAAAATATTGATTTAGCCGGTATTTTTGTTCAGATTGGTTTATTACCGAATACCGATTGGTTAAAAGGTATTGTTGATTTAAGTGAGTATGGTGAAGTCGAAGTTGATGATCATGCTCGCACATCGATGGATGGTGTATTTGCTGCCGGTGATGTGACGACGACACCTTATAAACAAATTATTATTGCGATGGGTGATGGGGCAAAAGCGGCTTTAAGTGCTTTTGATTATCTTATCAGACAAGAAAACTAATATTTTCGCGCTTCAAAAACAGAAAAACCTGCCATCGGCAGGTTTTTTTGTTTAAGTAGTGCAGCCCAGCCATCTTGATGTCTCGAGGCATTAAGACCAGAGGCTTTCCGTCCTTGGTTCACACCAAGTTTGGCTAAATCATTGACAGTAATTTAGACCTAAAATAGTGCATGGTCAAATTTTTGTCATCAAAATGTCATAATTTATGACAAGCATGCGCTAAATTGGTTCATTGTCTAGATTGCTACGATGTCGTCGTTTAATATTCGGCATAGGTCTATTTTATTCCCATTGCATTTGTAGGGATGATTGGTTAACCTGTTGCAGCATAAATGCTGTATGGCAATGGACTCCAAATCAGTACTCAAGCAGGTTCACATTTATGCCCAATGAGAGGGCATTCTGTCGATAAGGCATCGATATGGTAGAGGGTTTGGTTAGGTTAAAGGTCGAAGACATCGTAATAGGTGTATCGTTACCTTGGCCAATTTATGACCGTAATGGTACTTTTCTGATTAAACAAGATTTCGTGCTTAAATCGGAATCTCAAGTAGAACGCTTATTAGCGCATGGCGCATTTGGCCTAAAGGCTGAAATGGGTGTGGTTGAAGCGCCTGAAGAAGTTGAGCCCGAATCAGTTAGACCTAAAGATTTTTCTCCTTTTAAATTGCTAGAAGATGTCACTAATCAGTTGGCGCTAACGCTAACGAATAGTAATAATCCTGAGATTAATTTCACTGATGATATTATGGCCTTGGTCGCCGAAATACAACGCGCTTGTTTTCGAGATGCCAGTGCGGCTTTAGCTTCTTTATTTATCCTAGAAAAGGGCAGTTACCCGATTAAACATGCTGTCGACGTCGCGGTGTTATCTGGAGTAATGGCTCGAAAAAGAGGGATGGAGAAGGAAAATCAAGCCTCATTGATGGCCGCGGCCTTGACGATGAATATTGGGATGCTTGGTCTTCAAGAGGTGCTGTATCAGCAAGAAACGGATTTAACAGCAGAACAAAAGCAATTGATCAATAATCACCCGACTCAGTCTGTGGCGATGTTACGTTCGGCTAAAGTCACTGACCGACTTTGGTTAAAGTGTGTGTTGGCGCATCACGAAAAAATAGATGGCACTGGCTATCCCAATCAATTATTAGGTGAGCAATATCCAGAAGAGACACAGTTGATTACGTTAGCTGATCAATATTGTGCCCGATTGTCACCCAAGGCTTACCGACAACCTTTATTACATCAAGGTATTCTGCGAGATATCTTACTTGATAAGGGCCATACGGTATTACCTGATATTGCTTCTTTATTTATTAAGGAGCTAGGGCTTTATCCACCGGGTGTGGTTGTGCAACTGATCAGTGGTGAGATTGGTGTTGTGGTTAAACCGGGTGACAAAGCAGATACACCAATAGTGCAAGTCTGTTACAAGCCAGGCCAAGGAGATTTGCGATCACCGATTCAGCGTAATACCTCATTAGGCGGGAATAAAGTACGTAAGATGCTGCTAAGTGATGATCCGATGGTGACATTTGATCGACGTGGAGTATGGCGTTTTAATGAAGATTGAGCTTGTTAGCTTTCCTCGTTATAATCGAGTTAGCAAAAACGGAGATGCAATGTCTCGATAAATAAAAATTTTTATTACCTTACTTATAAATGGAGTTATATGAGGTTTTTAAGCGATAGACAAATCAAGCAATTATTGTGTGAATATTTTTCTAGAAACAGTACAGAATCTCACTTAATTAGAACTGAAATCCGTAGTCAACCCCGATCAGGTTATGAGAAAAAACGAGATGAATCGGATTTACTGCAACGTAGTCGTTTATAAGATCTTGAGTTCTAATCTCTCTATTTCAATGATAAATAACAAGTAAATAGGAGTCGAGATCAACCGTTTCAAATTGTACGTCGTCAAAACCTTTTGGACAGATTGCTGCCTGATTTAAGGGACACATTAGTTCATCAGGGTTAAGTTAGTTTACATGTCTATCGTAATGTATTTGTCGCCGCATGGCTAACG
>Ga0228674_1000110_pt1 | contig 63925 bp, 49 predicted proteins | sample 1D_rmetaG_FD_189054 | JGI IMG/M metagenome (GOLD analysis project Ga0228674, IMG submission 189054) | Seawater microbial communities from Monterey Bay, California, United States - 1D_r | ecosystem: Environmental > Aquatic > Marine > Coastal | place: USA: California | collected 2016-09-26
ATATTCTTTTTCTAATAAACTTATATAGGTATTATAGCCGTCGGTTTTTTGAAACAACTTATTATTTTCATGGCTAAAGCTATCTCCAAAAAACCCTATACGCATTAGTATGATTCCAGATGATCAATACCTAGTTGCTTGCGGAATGAACTACTAAATTTACAATCAATTCGTAATCCGTATTCTACTTCTGTACTAGATTCTCCACCGTGCCAATCTTGGTCATTCCAAAATGCTGCATTACAGTTTAAGTAATGTTTGTTTTCGCTTTCAGGATCCCATATATAAAAGCCACGCTTTGTACGCCAACGTATGTGTATAAATTCATTATTGTGTGGACTATATTGTTTGTCATCATGCACTCCGTTATCAGCATCTAAATCTCTGTGTTCAAATGCTCGGCCATTGTGATCACAATGAAAGAAAATAACTCTGCCTATGCGATCAATTATTCCTTCGTTTTGCATACTTTGTACCCAATTAACTACTCCTGGAAAGTATTGTGCTTCTGGTGTTTGATTACGTTGTGCATTACGCTCATTCCAATCACCTTCGTCCCAAAGGAAATAGTATATGTATGGATCGTTTGCACCCATGGTTGCTTTTAAGTAACGAGTGAATATGTTGCGTTGCTTGTAGTCACTAAAGTCTGCAGGCATTATTGTGTTACCTTGGACTTTGATAGGATCAGTATCATCTAGTGCTTGATATTCTTCCCATGCTTTATAGATTGGTTTCCAGTTCATTATATAACTAGCGTCTTTCCAATCAAAGCCGGGTGCCATCCATGTACCTTCTTTTGCAAAGTCTCTTGCAACAGCCATGCCTTTTGATATTTCAGGATGTAGTTTCTTAAATCCTTCAATGTCCAAGTATTGGTCTAAATTTATGTAGGGCTTGCCGCCAATTCCTTTAATCATACTAATACTTATCACTAAGTAATTGTATGAACACTGACTTTGAATATTATTACAATTTTGTGCCTGGTAAAGGCATGTGTAGAAACAATCTAATATATACTAGTTTGATTAGTCCAGATGGTCTTACATTTTGCCAATGGTATTATAACGACGAAGGCTATCACGGCGGACACAATCAAGTAGTTGATCCTAATTTGATGCAAGAAAAATTTGACAGAGAAGTTGAATACTTGCTGCTTATGCAAAAACATTATCCACAACATGTTCCAGAAATTAAAGACATTAATTTAGAAGAAAGAAAAATATACTTAGGTGTACAAAGAGCAGACTTGTGGGAAGAATCCGGACCATCTGCTCAAGAATACGAAAGTGTACTCAAAGACTGGGATACACAGATGTTAGAAATTATTCAAGCACATAAAGATTTAGGGTTATACAAATATAGTATGCATCCTAGTAGCTATTGGGTAGTTGACGGTAAATTAAAAAGTATGAATTATTTCTTTACATATGACGATAACGATGATAATATTAGTTTACGCAGTGTAATGAGTCACATTAGTGAAGATAGACAAGCAGACTTAATTCCTAAAATGGAAGCAGCTGGCATTGATGTTGATGCTCCAACCGAACATCAAAAAATACAACTGTTAGCGTTTGATAGTTTTAAAACAAACTTTCCTGACGAAGTAATGGAAAAGGCTAAAGCAATTTATGCATAAAATGGTACAATGGAATAAAGATTTAGACTTGGCTAATTTTTATAGCGAAGCAGGCAAGCGTGGTTTCGTAAACAACGCCAGTCAGAAAGTAATGATTGATTGTTTTCATAACGAACGTGAATGGAATGCTTGGATACTTTATAACGATGATAAAGCAATAGGCAGTGTAGCAGCACATTCTTTTGACGATGTTATGGGTCCTAACTCATATAGAATACTTACAAGAGTATGTACGTTTGGTGAAGCGAGGCCGCACAACGGATTAGTAAAAGCAAATAGACTATGTGCTGAACATCAAAACTTAACAGATCAATTTATGCTTCCTGCTTGTTTAGAGTGGACAAAGGGCAAAGGTAGAGTATTTGCTACATCAAACAAAAGTAAAGAAGGAAGTCAGCGTCTAGTACACTCTATATATTTTCCTACACTTGCTAAGATAGGTGTAGTAAGTAAAATTAAAGAAGTACATTACAGACACACTGATCAAACTGTGTGGGAAATACATCCTGATAAATTTTATGAAAATTTAGATCTGTATCCGAGATGGGTCTAAATTAGGATTTGTGCGTTCAAATTCTTTCATTACATGTTCTGTTAACTTCCATGTAAATTCAACTTGTCTAATTGAAGGATGACTTGCCCAAAATATAATTGTATCAACTATATCATTTAAATCTGTATTATAGTCACTATTAAATGCTGTAGGATCTTCGTTGTTTATATTTGTACCTTCTAGAAATCCTAAGTCTAAATGTAATACAGGAATACCGTTTGGTCTAATACTTTCTAATCTACATGCTTCGTGTAATTGTTGCTTATCTTGTACATAATCTGTAGGAATAAGTTCAGGATAGTGTCTGCTTACACTTCCCATAACAACCATACTATCTACTTTGTCTTTGAGTGCATTAAATAATTTTAACTGTTGTTGATCTCTATATGCATTATTAATAAAAATTTCTGCGCCTGCTGCTTCTTCTACAACTTTATCAAAATCTTTTTCAATATCATATCCATTGCTGCGGCTCATGCCAATAATTTGATGACAGCTAACTTCTGTAAACTTATCAAAAATTGCTTTACCAATACCGCTAGTGTGTCCTGTAATTACTATTTTCTTAGTCATTTATATTGTATCCTATAAAATTAATATCCGGATAGTCTAGCCAAAACTTTATACTTCTTATAATCATTTTATGATTTTTATAACTGCTGCTAGTTAACCGTAAATACAGCATTGGGTATTTGCTGTGTACAGAGTATTGTACTACTTCTTTTTCTAATTGAGCTTTGTCTTGGCTATATTTAGGCATAGTAGGATCCGGATGTACTGCTGCTAAACTTCCTATTACTACTAATCTACATTTGTCTTTAAGTCTATTAACGTATTCAAGTTGATTAGCATGTGCATTTAATATAACACAATCGCCTTCTTCAAACATATCAATCACATCGTCTATATCATCAATTAAATCAATAGGACGATCCACAGTAGTACAATCAAAATGTTTTGCTAAACATTTTCCTAATCCTCTTGTACTTCCTGTGACGTAAAATTTCATTCTACTCTCGGCCCGTTAGCAATAAAGAACGCTGCTATCCATTTCTCGCCTTCTGTAATAGGCATTGCTTCATGTATAGTAGATTGATTAATTGCTTCATCTTCATAATCATATTCAAAATAAAACATACCATTCTTAACTGGCTCTACTGTTACACCTAGTTCTGGGAAGTCACATTCTCCGCCAGTGTATCCGCTAGTTAACCAAAAGATACCTGTTGCTTTTCTATCTCCACCTTTTGAATAGTAAGCAATATCTTCTGGCGTATACGGAAAGTCGTGATGCAATCCAAAATATTGTCCTGGTGAATATCTATAAATATCTCCTGCTTCAATATTTTCAATTGGAAATCCTACTGTTTCCGCTAAACGCTTCTTAAAGAATTCTCTATCTTCAGGTGATGTGTCCCAACTAATACTACGCTGTTCTACTTCTTCTGTAATTTGTCCGTAAGTTTGTTCTCTCGATTCTAACCCTGCATCAGGATTCATGCCAACTTTTGTATATTTGTCAACATAATATGCAGCTTCTTCATCTGTTAACACATCAGTGAAAACTGATATACGAGGCATTTCTAATAATACTTTTTCCATTGTTCTTCCTTTACCATGCATTCCATATGTATTTAGGCTTTAAGCCACAATTTGTTCCGGCGTGCCATAACTTACGATCAATCCATTCATAAGTAGTTCCTTGCGGCTCATTATAAAATGTTTGTTGATCTGCAATAAAGATATGACCCCAAGTTGGTTTACCTATATGACAATGATATCTTGGGCAGTCGGGTAAATTAACTTCGTCATCGTGTACGTCCCAATGTACAGGAGCAAACCGTCCAGGCCATACTCTGCTTATCCAGATGTTTTCACACTTTAATCCATAAAATTCATTCCATGCATCTGCTATACTTTGATCAAATTGCTTGCCCGGAATAAACATATCCCAGCCTGCTGTTCCGCCTTCGTGTACAGTTACTATTCCTGCTTCTTGCCACATGTCTAGTATAGGGTCTAAGCCAGGTATAGTATCTCCACGCTTGTGACTTGGTCCTACAAACTGAGGTTCAACACTTGCACATTGCTCAATTACACTATCCCAATCAATAGTATCGCATATACCTATATTCTTAATCATTTGTTTGGTCTCCCTAAAAAATGAAACAGGTATTGATGATGTACTCCCATACATGTTCCAGCATGATAACTTCTATAGCTATCCCATTCCCATATTTGTCCTTGCGGAATATTATGAAATGCTTCATCTTCTAATATAAGAACAGTACCCCAACGAGGTTTATCCATAAAGCACACCCAGCGTTTTAGTTCGCCTTGTTCTAACCATTCTTGTTCTTTGTCTTCAACGTCCCAGTGATAAGGAGCATTAGTTCCGGGCCTGACATCACTTACAAAAACTCTCAATGGTTCTGCATCTATAATTTTAGCAAACTTATTTTGTATGTCGATATCAAAATGTGTATCTGGATAATAATCCCACCATTCAATTTCTTCTAAATTATATCCTGCTTGATCCCATGTGTTGATTACATCGTGATACGAACCTAGTAGTTCAGGATTCTCTCTCCAATTTCCTTCTGACCGTTCGACTACAGACTTAACTGAGTTATAATCACCAGTAGTGCATTTAGCACACAGGTCAACTATAGGATCCCAGTCAATTATGCCGTCTGTTGTTCCTATTAATTTTGCCAACGTTTGTTTCCTTTCACTTAAATATCTGTTTATAGATATAGCTCATGTCTTGGTCTCCCCAAAGAACATGCGTACTTAAACTACGTTTGAACATAGTTTCTAAATTTAAAACACTATCTACTGCTTTACCTGTTTCTTCTAATCTAAATTGTGCAGTTTCGTGTATGATTCCTTGCATATATTTTTCTGCAATATAAGGAGCATCTATCGGCACACAACCGTACCAATCAATTGCCCGCATTTGTCCTTGACTATCAATATAATGACAGTGTGGATACATTGTTAATTTATATATACCTTCATTATATTGATCAAGTATAATATCTTTAATTTGATCTCGCCATTCACCTTGAGGCCAACTCTTATTTTCAGCATACATTATCTGATTACAACTTTTACTATGCCACTTTAAAAATATTCGTCTATTATGAAAGTCAATATCAATGTCTTCAGGTGCATAAGATTTTTCTTCAAATTCTAAAAGATATTTTACTTCATTATCAAAGAACCAATCACATACTTCGTCAGTATACAACGGGCGATCTTTTTCGTCTCTATATTGATATTCGTTTGGGAATTCATAATTTTTACAAAATGTTTTACCATCAGGACTTACTAAAGGCTCGTATGTTTGTTGTGCCATACACGGATTGCCTTCTGTGTCTAATTTTAAGTAGGGCTTCCAGTTTGTTATATCCATAATCTAAATTCCTTAGGTACTATTTGCACTAGTTCTGGTATACATTCTTTTTCAATTTCAAAATATATACTAGCATTATCTCGAACAAAATTAGTTATAGTACCGTCTTTGTTCGCACGATTAAGCCAAGGACTTAAACTATTATCAAAATGATATCTAGGATTAGTCCCATTTACTGTAATACTAACTTCTGTTGGGTTTTTAAGAGTATTGCGCTTTAATAGTTGTCTAACTACAAGTTGCATACGCTTGTGTTCACCTATGCTTATAGCAGTATGTAAACGTCCAGCATCCATACTATACCAAATACCGTCTTGTACAAGTTTGTACATTTTTGTATTTTCTAAATCAATTAGGTAAGATTCATCACCAAATAAATTTAAATGATATCTGTCATCAATGTCTGCATGTTGTGTATAGCAACTTGGCGACTCTAATACTATGATTCGAGCTTGTCCAGTTTGCATTGGAAGGCTGTGGTATATTCTATCCCAAACCGTATTAATGTATTCCTTTTTTAACTTCCATGGGTCATAGAAAAAATCACCAGTTGGTTCAGTTAAATCATGCTTTCCTATTTCAGAAATAATGTCTATATCTTTTATCGGAGCAACAAATGGTGTTTTTACTAACATGTAGTATTTACCGCTTTTCTATTAACCGCGCACTTTTCTTGGTAAATATTAAGATGGAATTATACTTAAATGAATCATGGAGCCGAATAGGCATTAGTGTTAGCGGAGGCGCTGATAGTGCGTTACTTGCTTACTTAATATGTAAGAACGTAAGTACAACTACAGAAATACATATTACATCGCAAATACGCTGCTGGAGGACACGACCTTGGCAAGAGCATTTTGCTGATGGTGTAATTGATTGGCTTAAACAAAGGTTCGATAATAAGTTTTATGTACACAAAAATTTAGTGCCACCAGAAATGGAGGAACCAAACACTACATTAATTAAAGACGAATATGGTAAAATGAAAGCCGGTAATAGAATTATACTTAGAAGTCATAATGAATTTATTGCAAACAAATATAAATTAGATGCACTTTATGCAGGAGTAAACATGAATCCTGATATTGATATTCCAGGTAAAGTTGCAGAACGTGACGAAGGACATATTGCTCCGCATTTTGTACACAACGGGGTTGACATTTGTCATCCTTTCGTGTATACTAAAAAAGACTGGATTATACAGCAGTACTACGAAAATAATATCGTAGACTTATTAAATCTTACTCGTAGTTGCGAAGGAGAATTTGAAGGTTTGAATTATATAACATATACTCCTGGACAAGACGTTCCAGTATGTGGAGAATGTTTTTGGTGCAAAGAACGTCAGTGGGGAATAGATAATGTCTAAAAGTTGTACATTCTGTATGCATCCTTTTACTGGACTTGCTACACGAGAAGATGGTGCTATTAAAGTTTGTTGCCGTAGTCAACCTGTTGGCTGGATACAAGATGAAACATTAGAAGAAGTTTGGAATGGCGATGCTATGCGTGAAGTGCGCAGACAAGTACTTAATGACGAGCGGCCTGATGTATGTAAGCCGTGCTTCGACCTTGAAGATCAGGGTGTAGAGAGCTTACGACAGCGTCATACAGCAGGTGTTATACCAGAAGCACGTATAAACTTGTACCCTGATGCACTTGATACGTTAGGCGACGATTACAAGATGCCATTTGAATTTCCTACTATGGAAATTAAACTTAACAATCTATGTAACTTAAAGTGTCGCATGTGTAACCCGCTAGATAGTACTAGTTGGAAAGATTGGGACGAAGTTACAGAATTTTATAAAAAAGAAAATAACTACCTTGTACCTACAGTTGAAAACTTAGTAAACAAACCAGGACAGTATATTGGTCCGTTTGATAATTCAGACAACTGGTGGACATCATTTGAAAAACTGTTACCGTACTTTAGACGTGTAGAGTTTGCAGGTGGCGAGCCGTTAATGGATCCATACCACTACAAAATACTAGACAAACTTGCAGAGTATGGTGACAACATCGAAATTAAGTATGCTACAAACGGCACTACACTAGGTATTAAAGGCGGACGTACTATACACGACTATTGGCCTAAGTTTAAAAGTGTAGCAGTAAACGTAAGCATAGACGGTGTACATGACATTTACGAGTACATTAGAGGCAACGGTAAGTTTAGTGAAATAGAAGAAAATGTAAAAATATTTAAGAGCTTTCCTAATGTAAGCAGAGTTGTAGGTGCGTTTACTGTGCAAGCAAACAATATTATGCAAATAGATAAAGTTATTGAATACTTTTTACAAGACATGGGTATTATATTTTATTCACATAGAGTAAACTATCCAATGGCATTATCTGCACAAGTATTGCCTCCAGAATTAAAACAACAAGTTATTACTAAACTTGAAGCAATGAAAGAAACTGTACTAACATATTCACTAGTACAAGAAAATGAATTGCTTAAAAAAGTTACACTACAGCAAATACAAGACAATATAAATTTCTTACAAGCAAAATGCATGTATAAATCACATTGGCAAGACTGTATAGAGTTTAACAAGCGGTTAGATACAACTCGCGGACAAGACTTTCTTGCAGCTAATCCAGAGTTTACACCATATGTTTAGAGTAGAAAGTCGTTGGGGACATCAAGACAGCATTCATGTAGAATGGAATATAGGCAAACGCTGTAACTTAGATTGCGGATATTGTCCTGCAGAAATACACGACAACTTTTCGCCACACACTGACTTAGATAAAATGGTCAATACTATCTACGAATTAGAAAAGTTTAATAAACCTATACGGTTAAGTCTAACAGGCGGTGAACCTACTGTGCATCCTAAAATTAATGACATATTAGAATGTGCTAAAGCAAGGTTGCACTGGCTAAGTGTTACAACTAATGCGTTACGTTCTCCCGAGTGGTATATTAAACAACCAGTAGACCAATGGGTATTCAGTTTACATTTTGATAACGAACATTCTCAACGAGCTGCTGAAAACATTGTTAGATATAGTCAGCTAATTGATATGGAAGACATACACCACTTATATCAAGTTAATCTAATGTGTCATCACGAACATATGGACAGAGTTAGGGCAGCAGCTACATTGTTGGAGGGTCATAACATTCCGTATGTTTGCAGACGTATTAGATGGACAGAAGCAGAAGACCGTGATTGGTTTGATGATATGCGCTACAAAGAAAAAGACTTAGAGTGGATACTTAATCAAACATCAACTGTAAGAGCAAATTGTGTTATAGATAGAGACGTAATGGTTCATGCTAACGATATTATCAAACACAAACTTAACCAATTTGAAGGTTGGAAGTGCAATGCTGGATTAGAAAGTTTAATGATCAATTGGGACGGTGAAGTACATCGTGCCACTTGCAGAGTAGGCGGCAGTTTAGGTAATATATACAACGGAACATTTGAACCGCCAAGTGAAGCAATTATTTGCACACGTAAATTTTGTACGTGTGTTGCAGACATACCATTAACGAAGGAAATAAAAGATGAAAATATCATTTGTAATTCATGACGATACTAAAACATATGCTAATGATGACATTAGAAATACAATAATAAATCTTGCTGATTACACAGCATCAAATCTTATGACTAAGGGATACGTAGTAAAAATTACCGATGACATCGACGATGTGTTACAATCTCAACGCATTTATGATTATTGTGTTGTTATAAGTCCAGGTACAGAATTTATTAATGGTACTGCTTTTTTTGATGCGTTAGACGAACTTGTAAAAACAGACTTTTTTATAGCCGGGCATATACTAGATAGAACAATGCATAATGCATATTACGAGTTACATCGACAGTGTTATGTAATTAACATGAAGCATTGGATGAAAGCAGGAATGCCTAAAATTGGATCTCAAGAAAGAGATATGCCGCATACTCTATTAGAACCTATTAGAAGTGAAGATAACTATCATGATGATTATACGCCTATGTCAGTAAGCAAAGGTACAGAGAAAAAGACCTATAATGATTTACAACATGGGTGGCAAATTTTAAACAAAGCATTTGAAAAGAATTTACCTATTGTTGTGTTTAATGAAGCTATCCGTAATAGTAAAAAACATTATTATCCAGAAAGCGAAAAAGACTATTACGAACATGTAAAATATATAGACGAAAAATTTAATTATTGCCAAGAAGAATTTGTACATACAGATAATACAGAATGGTCTACTGGGGATCACGGTGAATACCAACAAGTTGTTATTCCTGCTAGTGGTACACTGTACTCGGATCTAGTTAACGAAGGCACTGTTATATTTTATGATTATAATCAAAAGGCTTTAGATTACTGGAGCGAAAACTGTCCTCGCAAAGCAAATGTAAATTACAAATTTGTTAAAACAAACTTGCTTGAAGATTTAAATTTATTAGATCACATAGATCCTAAACTAAAAACTTTTGTTAACTTGTCAAATGTATTTTCTTATGAAGGTACTGTTGCAAAGTATTCCTTAAGAAAAAGAATATCAGCACAAGATAAGTTAGTATCTACATTAGAAAAACATATTGATGATGTAAAATTAAACTTTACGCAAAAAGCAGATCGTAGAATATTATTAAAAGCTAGTTGGCATTCTGACCAGACTATTGATAGTCTTGTTTAATCTTATTTAATAACTGTTCAGGCTGACATCCGCAAAAAGTTATATCACAAATCTTAGGTTTAATTACTGGATTAAATTTTTGTATAAAATCTACATCATTAATGTTGTAATTTTCAAATAGTACTGTTCTACATGCACCAGTAACTCTACCGTCTTTGTCAATATAAAGATTGTCTACACCAATATTACACAGCCAACCTTTAAAATTGGTTTGCTTGTTTAATCCAATCCAATTTCTATTTACAGTTTTTGTTTTGCCATTATCTAATACAACTTTAGGATCACGTTTTAAGTTTTTTAATTTTTTTAATATCCATATAGGATTAGGAAATCTCTTTACTGGTTTGCTTATATATTTTAATTGTTCTGGCGTATAATCAATAGTAGTGTGCATAACTTCCATTGCATTTATAAACCATCTATATTTACTGGTACGTAATTGCTTTACTATGTCTATACATTTACCCCAAGCAAAAGGATCCATTAGTACCATTGCATTTACAACAGGTCCTTGCTTGTAAACTATGTCAGCTACTTTTTTTAAATGTTCTATATCAGCATATTCGTGATGTACACTAATCATTACATCATCAAAATATTGTCCGTACTGTTCCCACCATCTTAAAGTACGAGAACCGTTAGTACTAATACTAACCCAAGAGTTATATTTTTCTTTAAGAAGTTTTGTAAACTTACCTAATTCAGGCCATAGTGTAGGTTCGCCGCCTACAATATGTATTTCAAATCTTTCTTTACCATATTTTTTATAATGATCTAATAGATGAAAAAAGTTTTTAGTAGTAGCATCAAAATCATCAGTCCATCTAAACTCACCTTCATTTGAACCTTTAAAACAATACCAACACTTGTGATTACAAGTATTGCCAATCATGTATTCAATACGAAGTGTTTTAGGATCTTGAGAGTTTATTACTTGTTTAATCATAACAAGTGTGCTAACTCTGGAAATACTTTGGCTGCTGACAATCCGCGTATAGCATCAAGTTTGTTTGTGTATTCTTTGAAGCCTGGTAGTAAATGACTGTTGTCTTGTGCATTCATATGATTAAGAACTGCTTCCCAACGTTTCCAACCATATGGATTATGTTTCCAATATTCGTCATCTTGTCTATAGTTATTCCATAGCCAATCTTTAAAGTCCATAAAGCGTTCTTTAACTTCTTGCTTATCTTCTTCAGGTAGTATTTGTATACTAAGGAATGTTGGAATATACAACAAGTGCATATTAACTAGTCCGCCGCCCATTTGTATGCCGCCTGGAACTTCGCCTACATTTAACTTTTTAAATCCGCTTTCAAGTTTCCACTTCATAAAATCAGGCAGGTGCTTTATGTTGAATATCTGTATTGCTGTTGCTAAACTTGTTTGTATATTGTCAGGTGTGTTGTCAAGCATATGCAAAGTTTTTTCTACAGTATCAAAGTTTGTAGGATAACGTATATATTCATCACGTCCGTGACTAGCATCCATACTAATAGCAAACTTTACTTTTTTAAACTTACTCCACATTTCAATTAAATCTTGGTCTACTAACAGTCCATTTGAATTGTAACGTAACAATATTTTGTCTTGATAACCTTGTCTAATAATTTCTTCAATAAACAGCTTGTGTTCTTTAATCATGAGAGGCTCACCGCCTGCAAAGTATACTTGTTTTAGATTAGGTATCTGTGCATACATTTCTTCCCAGAATGTATCTTTTTCGTGCCACTTATTATTAAACTGTTTCTTATCCCACTGCATTTGTCGTATAACTTCAGGATCTTCTAACTGTGGCATTAATTTTTTATGATCTACTACCCACTTGCTCGAATCATGCGGACTACACATTACACACTTAATATTACAGGTATGACCTAGTCGCAAGTCTAAATACTGTAACTGTTCAGGAACTGTGCCATCTTCTTTAGTCTGGCGTATTAATTCAGGAATGTCTACACCATCTTCCATCCAAGTATAACTTTCCCAAACACGCTTACTTGCAACTCCGCGAGATTCTTCTTCAAAACATTTTCGACAACTAGCAGGTATCTTACCGTCAAGCATAGTTGTACGTACACTTTTCATGTAGTCGTTATTCCATGCTTCCATTGGAGTTTCTCTACCAAAGTTTGCAGGCTCTCCGTCTTCCATTTTAACAAGGCCAACTGTGTGATCTCCGCCGGCTCCGCTTGCATTAGATGAACAACATAACCTCATATCGCCATTAGGTCTAGTAGCAAAATGTATCCAAGGCAAAACACAAAATGTTTCGCTACCAGCTTCTTTAGTTATTGCTGATATATATTTGTCTAAGTTATTCATACTTTTGTCCAATAATCATATAACGTGTGTATTTAGGCGTTTTAAGTTCACCTTTGTACTGAACGTGAATATTACTCATCTTTACAAAATCATCTAGATCAGTACTGCAACGTATATGTTCTTCGTGATCAAAATAATTATTACTTTGTAATACTATCTGGGCATCTGTAGGTACGTTATCTAACCACTTGTCGTAATCTTCTTGTGTTATATGCTCACAACTAGTATTAATAACAATATCAGAAAAATATCTAAATTTACACATGTCCTCTGTGACTGCAACAAATTTGTTATCTATCTCTTGCCGTTTATTCATAGTATATGCAATTGGTTCACATGTAGGATCAATGTCAACACTTGTAATATGTAATATCGGTATGTCACTGCTAAACAATAAACTTGCTAAAACGCCATGCCATCCTCCGTGTATAGTAATAGTATGTTGAGTATATTCTGTTCTTCGTGCAAGAGCTAACTGCTCTACAAGCCATAGCTTACTATTAACTTGTCCCTTCCAAAAACTTTCAAGTGTACGATAACTATCATCACTATTGCGGATAGCATCCATCCAAAATAATACGTCTTGTATATCTATCTTCATAGGTCGCCTACCGAATCTGCAAACTTTGCTGGTTTAAATAATGGATAAAATTCTTTTAATTTACTAATATCAGGACGTCTGCGTTTAACACTGCCTATATTACCATCTACATGTTTCCAAAAAGGATTTACACCTTTGTGTTTAGCAAGTATAGTTGCTGCTTCTAATACGGTTATTTCTTCATCGCTGCCAATATTAACAACTTCAAAGGATACATCTTTAAATATATTTAATAATGCATCAACTGTATCTTCAACTCTAATAAAACAACGTGTTTCATCTGCTCCTATTAATGTAAAGTCTTCATTATCTATTTTATCTAATATATCTCTTACAAAATGACCCGAGCCTGATGCAGGACTAAATGCATTAAAGAATCTTACAATTAAACTATCAATACTTTCACAATTTGTTAAATAATTTTCACTAACCATTTTGCTTAGTCTATAACTCCAACGAGGATTGTGTATGTCTTTGATGGAAACATCTATTAGTTCGGGCGTTGGAAACACTTCCGTGCCTGCTACTACTTCACTAGAACTTGCGTAGATTAATTTGCATTTAGAATTACGTTTGCAAAAATCAAATACTGAAAAATCTGTTGTAATATTATTTTCAAGTAATTGATTAGGTATATCATAAAAATACTTTGTACCGTTTATTGCACCCATATGAAATATATAATCAAAATCGTTATCTATTTTAGGAAGATATGTTTGTATATTTGCTGTTACATACTCTGCACAACCAGGTCTATGTGAATATCTAAAATGATTATCAATTGCAACTACATAGTAGTCGTCGGCATTTAGCTGATTACACAGCTCTCTACCAATCATTCCTGATGCTCCTGTTACTAAAACTTTTTTTGCCATCTTTTATTTAACTCTCTAATATGTTTGAACCAATTTTGATCAATACCTTTTTCGTCAAGTGTTTCAATAAGGAAATCTAAATCCTTAGGTAAACACTTACCTCCAAAGCCTCGTGTTCCATCGTGTCCGGGAACTTCCATATATGTTTGGTCTTGTTGTATGTCTAAGTACATATCTAATACTTTATTATAATCAGCGCCGACATTTTCTGCTAAATCATAAAACACATTTGCAAATGCAATACGCATTACTGCAAAATTATTAGAATACATTTTAACTAGCTCTGCTTCTTTAGTAGAACATGTTTTAATTTCTTCGTCTTGTAGCCATTGCGGTATACCATTGTCGCTACCCACAACTAACGGACGTTTAAAGCAATCTGTATCCCAATATCTTTCACGCAAGAACTCTGGCATATAGACAATGTTACCTGCTTCTTTTTGTATTTGTTCACATGCTCCTAATGGTAATGTACTACGAATTACAATTTCTACATTTGCATTATGCTGTTTTAAATCTTTAATTTCATTAATTACTATATCAATATCTGTTTCAGTAATTGTAGGTATACAAATAAAAACGGTATCTGCTTCATATATAACTTCTTTTGGCATGTCAAACATTATGTCATACACAATGGCCTTTGCATCTTTAAGCAAACCTTTGTGCGTAGCTTTACCTACATAGCCATAACCTAATATTCCAAACTTATTCATACTTTCCTCTTTGGTATTTTGCTATCTGCACTACTTACACAAGTAGGAGTAATGCACTTAGATGGTGCTTTAAACAGCTCAAATCCTTCGTTTAACGTGCCTAAGGGTTGATCTTTACAACTATAACTGCGTTTAACTTCATTCTCACGTATAACGCAACCTTGATACCCTGCATTACATTCCCAACCCTTAAACTTGTTAAATCCAAAAGCATTAAACCGTTCTGCTTGATCTAATAGGTGTTTATTGCCTTTTTTGTCAATAAGCTCTACTCCTAAAATAGGTATTAGTTGCTCAAATTCTTCTGGGATTCTTTGTGGAAATCCGGTTTGCATTCTTGTGATCTGGCCTTCAGTGTATCCATGTACCACGTAGGAGGCGGTAGGATCGGATTGGGGCTTGAGAGTGACGTTAATACCTCTGGCGGCAAATCGTTCAAGACGTCCGTATAATTCTTCGAACATTTCCGGTACCATGACTTGATTAATTGTAACAAATGTTCCTCCTTTCATTAATTGGAGACATTTATCTCCAAATTCTTGTTCGTTTGCAAACTCTGCATGATAGCTTGCTGTAATACTTCTACGTTGTAGAGTACTAGTTGACTCTAACCATCTGTTCCACCATTTGCTTCCTGGGCTTAGATTGGTCGTCATGTGGATACTCTGGTACTTGGGTGCTGTATCACTACAGTAATGGTCTATAACCTCCCCAAAGTATTTATAAGCAGTTGGTTCGCCTCCGCTAAAACTAAAATGGAAGTCAGTAAATCCGTTATCACGAGCCTGTGCTTTAATATTATCTATTGTACGTGTATATACCTCTAAATCCTGGTGATCAGGAGTACTAGATCTAGCGTACGGCCAACAATACGAGCAGTTATAATTACAAAATCTAGCAAGTATCCATGACACAGTAAAAAGATCAGTGTTTAAAAGAGTTTTTTGTCCAAACTCTGTAATATCATCCCAAGGTATTTGTTGAAAGTTATTCATACTTGTTATTACTCTCATACATTAGGTTACTACATTGACGAGAACATGTCATACACTTGTCTGCACCATTCCAGTAATCAGATAATTTTTCAAATAGTGTTGTGTTTTTGGATAGTACACTGTCTTTACAATTAGGAATGCCAACATCTGCTAAAACTTGTTTGGTATTTTCAACACTTAGATTACGTAGTTCGTGTATTGGCAGTACTTCTTGTATTGGCTGTTCTAAATAATCTCCGCCAAGCCAACAACAAGGAAATATATCACCATATGGATCTACATAGATACCGTTTTCTGTTTCGCACTTAGGAGTAATTATACTTTGTTCTAATGAAGCGTCTCTATATGATTTATCCAACAACGCTGTTAATGACTTTGACGGTGTTTTCTTAAATCTTTCTGTTTGCGCAGGCGAAATAGTATATTCTACATTACCGTTATTATCGTGTACTTCGTATTCTTTCATTTCATAGAATCGTGTTGTACTAACAAAGTTTACTTTTTGTACACCAATGTTTAGTAAATATGTTTCAAGTTCATCTACTTCGTGTTCATTGTGTGCAAATACTAAACTATCAACTGATGCATTGCCGCCTGCATCAATAAACGCTTTTAAATTTTCTATTACTTTGTCAAACTTTGTATTCTTGCGATATAATTCATGTTTACCTTTAAATCCGTCAACAGCAAATATAACATCAATATTATGTTGTGCTAACTTTGCCCACCATGCTGGATTACGCATACCGCCATTAGTATGTATTCCCAATCTTGCTGTTGGATTGCATTCACGCACATATGAATATATTTCTAAACAATTTATTGCAAAGCAAGGATCACCATAGTTACCGCAACTGTAAAAATTATTTAATTGAGCTAAGAAGTCTCGAGGGAACCATTCTTTAAATTGTTCAATGCTAATATCACCATTGCGTATGAATGGGCGTGTTGCGCCGCCATGAAAGTTTCTAGCACACATTGGACATTGTGCTTGACACTTATCTGTAAGCTCGATATGAACTGTTTTGATGTCAGCTACATTCTGCATCAAACTGTTCCTTTAGCCAATCAAAATCATTTATAAGACCAATATTGCTCCTATTAGAAATCCCAAACTTCCTGCCAGCATTAGCGCCATTAAGAGCGTAGCTGCCATAGCGTTCCTCAGCGCCTTTTGTACACCATGTTTCAAGTCTTTGTTCTGTTTCTTCATTGTCTTGTCTCGTAATAGTCTTACTGCTTAGTTTAGCACATTCTCTAAATGCACCTTTCCATGTTTCAAATGGACTTGTATTAAATGCTGTAATATTTGCAACTTCATCTACAGCAATAAAATGTTCGCTTATGCTTGTAGTCATATCTGGTTTAGTTGTATCCATCCCTATTGTAAGGTTGCGAGGAAATAACTTTACTCCTCCATAACCATATTCTAATCCATTAATAGGATTCTTTGCTCTCCATACATGCACATGATCTAATTGATGTTCTGGTGTTTCGTAGTTAAAATTAAATGTATCTAATATAAGTGCGTCTGCATCTACAATCCAAAACATCTTAGTAAAGCATTTCTTTGCTGCCTTTATGTGTGCTTGATGTATTCCTTTAACTCCGTGTACACGTTTAGCCATAGGAAATCGTGCCTTTAGTGCAGTATAGTTTTCATCTGCAGAAGGCTCCTGGTAACTTATGAATACGATATCATACATGCTTTATTATAACACCTTTTGACATATTTGTCAAATTACTTATATGATCGTTTTAATGCAGTTATTAAATTATCAACATTATCTTTGTCAGCAAAATAGTGTATACCAATGCCGCCAGCAGCAGACCATTGTGAAACATTGTTAATTTTATCATCAACAAGGATATTTGGCGAGCCATCTATCCTATCAACTGCATATTTTTCTTTGTTTCTTGTAAAGATTAAGTTAGGAATTATCGGCATAAATCCGTGACGTTCTAACCATACTCTTTTCCAATAGCTACTATTGTGTTGATCTTCAGTTAATGGACTTGAGCATATTCCATAATCATCACCTGCAATTTGTTTAACTGCTGATACTAATTTTTTAGTTGATGGATATAAGTCAATAGTATTAAAAAAATCTGTAGACTTTAATTCAAATACTGCTTTGTCTTTGTTAGGCACTTTTGTCCAATGATCAACTCCATTGTGCTTTGCAAATGCATCGTACCAATTTGCAATTACACCGTCCATATCTAAATATAGTATCATAACTACCTCACTTACTTGTATATAAACGGATCACGTTTTTTTAAACTTGCTAACGATATCTTGTCTTTTAATTTTTGATAATACGATGCAGTATTATCGTTATCTATAAATGTAGTATAATGATCTAAAACAGATGTAATTCTAGTATCAAGTCTATATAGAAAACTATCATAATCAATATTTTTAATTATGTCTTTATATATTTCACTATTAAAACAATAGTGTCCACTAAGGATAGTTGCAGTGTCTTTATTTGCTTCTTGATCTTCTGACCATCTTTGCCAATAGTTTTTACTGTAAACATAATCGCTAAATTTATTCCATTGTTCATCTGATGCAAATTCTTTTAATACCGTAGTATGTACTGTTCCAATTTGTGGAGCAATATTTAAACTATCAATACCAACAGAAGATCTTTTTTCTATATCAGATTTACTAAAGTAATCAGCATTATGTTCTTTAAATAAAAATCCTGCATCATGTACAAGTTTTACATTCTTTTTATTACGAGCTACATTAAATCCGCCAGCTTGTGTTCCCTTTGTTAGGCTACCTGTTTGTGTTACAAAATAAATTATGTTATCTTTATATGCTTGCAAAAATTCTAATTGAGGATCTAACCGTCCTATGCTACTTTCAATATCAATACCTGTATTATCTTCACTACCAAATTCAAGTTTTATATTGGGGTTTTTACTAATAGCATATTCAATTAATTCTTTTCCATACTCTAATTGATTAGTGTGTATGCGTGATACATCAATATGTATTAAATCAAAGCCGTTGTTAATATCTGCATCAATAGTATCTTTACAACGAACAATTGCTTCATCAACTGTTAGACCTTTATCTAAATCAGTAAAATAAGGTCCGCAGTGATCTCTACAAACTAATAAATTTACAGTCTTGTTTTTTTGTACACGTTCTACTAGTTCTGATGTACGACATACATATCCTGTATCACTGTCAACTTGATTTCGGCTTGCAATTAGCATTAGTGGTGTAGCATTTTGCTTTGACCAATTAGTCATTATATCAATAGACTCTAAGCTCATTGGTCCAACACCAAGTTTAAATTTTTTCATATCGATCATATATTAATCCTTTGGATTCTATTCCGGTATATATTTTGAATTGGTTAAGAAACTGATTCTTATAAAATTCTTTACCACTATTGTATTTAATCCCTGATATACTACATTGTTGTTGAAGCTGGTTTTCTGCTACTGCTAGATCAATTACACGTTTGCATTGCTTTGGTATTTCATCAAACGGACTAGAAGGTGTGCTAGTTCCTAATCCTGTACAATTTATTATAACATCAGCATTATTATGTCTATTCTTCCATGTTCCGTTGTTCCTTGCACAAACTGTAACATTATAATTACTTAGATATTTTGCAAACATACTACCCATTGCTCCATTACCTAAAATAGTAATAGTGTCAGATTTGTTTATATTTTTAGTAACTTCTACCATGCCGTAAAAGTCGCAATTATATCCAAAAAGTTTTCCGTCAATAATTTTAACAGTGTTACAAGTATTGTAATCAATACATTCAGATGATGCATTATCAAGTAATGATATTATTTCTGCCTTATACGGCATACTTACACTTATTCCACAAATATTATTATCTAATGCCCAAGATACAATGCTTTTTAAGTTGTCAGTACCCATCGCAGTATAAGTTGCATTTAGATCATAATGTCTAAAAAAGTTTGTATAGTAATGTTCTCCTGTTTTGCCAGGATACTTACTTACACTAATGTACTTTTGTAGACTCATCTTCTGCCTCCTGAAATAGTTTCATTCCAAGGTACCATAAAAATATATCAAACGGAGCAGTGTGTAGAGGACTCATATTCCAAAATATGATAGGTATTAATTGTTGAACTTTTTTATAGTCCCAGCCTTTTGAAATTACAAATTCTTTTAGTATAGTTTGATAAGTGTCTATACTATCTATGTTAGGCACACTGAGCGTGACTTCAGTTCCTTGGATTTCAATGTCAAAATTATGTTGTTTAATATTTGCATAGTTTATTATGAAGCCGCCTGCCATTTTTGCTAGATCATAATATATATCACCGTAATCAACTACATTGGCAAATTCATGTCGCCAATCAATAAGTAAAAAGTCACCAGTTGAATTTATAATAATATTGTCAAACTGTAAGTCTCCGTGTACAAATCCTGACAAATTATTAGATGCAATATTTTCCCAATTAATATTTTCTAAATATTCTGAGTAAGGTTTTATTTTTGTTCCGTTTACATGAGTAATGTTTTGTAGTGCAGGATACTTGTCTAAAAATAAATTAATACGGCCAAGTGTTTTATCTTTGTAGAATAACATTGCTGCTTCATCTAAATCGTAATCTGCAATATTCCATACATTCTTATCAAGCCATGCTAATAGATCTTTAAACATTACTGGATCATTAAATTTATATAAAGTTTCTCCTAGAAAGAAATCATATGCCATAAAGTTTCCTCTAACTAAACAATTAGCAGGAAACACTTTAGGATTAATTTGTGTTTTACGCATCTTCTTTTGCGGTACTGATTTATCTAACCACCATTTTACTACACGGTCATTACAGATATATGTTACTTCGTCGTTCTTACTAAAATCAAATTTTTGACTTTTTGATACTGCTGTTTTATAACTTATAGGATTACCAAAATCTATCCAACTATCTAATTCTTTATATCTATTTCCTGATTGTATTACTTGTATAAACTCATTGTCATTTAATTTACTTAACCTGTCAAAGAAATTATTCCATTCATTAATATACATTAGTCCTGTAAATGCTTTCCAATCACTTGGTGCTTCTTTTTTAAATGTAATTTCTTGTATTATACTACCGTTTGTGCCAAACATAGTATATAGATGACTATCTTTTTGTGGAATGTCTTTTACATAATAACAATCGTGTTTGGGTGTATCAGTAACTACAGGTTCATCAAAAAACGTATCACACGGAATATACCAAAACGGTCCAGTAATATAATCTCTACATTGTAGCAAGGTATATCCAGTGCCAGCTATATCGCTTTGCCAGTCAACTTCTACAAATGTAATATTCCTGTTGTTATACGTAACAGCACAAAAATCTTTAATTTGATTTGCCAAGTAGCCCACTGGCATAATGAAATGTGTGTCTACAGGAAATTGATCTATAATATGTGCAATGGCCGGTTTTTCTTTATACGGCAACAAACCTTTGTTTAGATGCTTAGTATAATCTCCCATACGGGTGCCTGTGCCAGCTGTAGGTAATATAACTGTATGATTACTCATGTTCGTAGTTAATGCGTCCATGTGTACGCCCTGTGTCATCTTGTAAACGAATTACATCATCTAACTCAGTTGTACTTGTTTCCATAAATGTTAAATCAGTAGTTGCTATAACTCGGTGTACCCACCCTGGAGTAATATGAAATACTACATCTTCTTTTAATTCAATACGTTCAAAAGTAGATTCGTATTTAAGAACTTCATCTGGTGTCATTCCATTTTTAAGGAACTCTGCAATATCTAATGGTTCTTTACTACGCAATAGTATACCTGTACCTGATAATACATAGTTAGTTTCAATTTTGTATTCATGAACTTGTAAACTTGTTCTATTGCCTGCTTTAAATAAAATACGCTTACATGCATAAGGAGTATGCGAACCATCTGCTATCCAAAGCTCTTGTCCCCAATGTTTTGTAACTTTTTTAATTTCCATTTTAACTTATCCTTTGTTTAGTTTTAATCTATCAAAGACTCTACTTGCTAACTCTTTATGACCTTTGTCATTTAGATGAAGATTGTCTCTTGATAAACGCCATTTTTGTTCTTCTAGTAAATCTCTATAATTTAAAAAATTATCTTTATATTTAGGTATTGACGGCATATTACCGTGTGCTATTTCGTCCCATCCATATATTCCTACTTTTACAAAGTATAAATTATGTATGTTATATTCCTTTGCTAAACATTGAAAAGAAATATGATTATTAATAAATTTGTCTAATTCAAAATTTTGATTAATAAATCGTTCGTACAGTTTTGTAAATTTAGCATCGGTGCCTTTAAATGTTTCATGTGATCCAATCTTAAATTTAATTATGCTGCCGCCGTCGTAAGGATCTCTAAAATCTATCTCAGAATGATCAGCTTCTAATGGCGGAATACTTGACCAAAATTCAGTCCGTTCTGTTGTAGTGTATTGTACTATTACAATGTCATCTGATTTAATAACATTATTACGTATATCGTTTGTTAGCAATCGAAATGACCTGTCGTTTGATCCGCAAGCAGCAGCTAGATGTTTATATTCAAGTCCTAAATGTTCAGCTAGATAATCTCCCCAGACGCGATCAACTTCAGTATAGTCACTAACCGAACATCCTGCAACTATTAGCTTTGACATCAATTACCACCCATTCTTTTTATCTAGTTCATATATTCTTCTAAGTGCAGTTTTTGCTGCAACTCTATGACCTTTTGCGCTAGTATGCAGACTAGGAAGATCGTCAGGGTATTTAAGTGCAAGACCTGCCCAACTAAGATCTATGTGGTTATTATCGTTAATGAATACAAAGTTTTTACAACCATCTATAGGATCAGTTCCAATTAGATGTTTTATGTTTGCATTTTTTAAAGCTATATGACACATTGCCATTGCTCCTAAACTATGCATTTTGTTTATACGAGGATCGTGTATCTGTTGAGCGTAGTCATATAATATTCTAGTCCTACGTTTAGGCTCATCATTAAATCTTTTATAATATCCATCCGGAGTGTCTATACCTTTATCAACTACGTTATCAAAGTAATCAATTATGCCTAATAAGTTTTCTGTAAAAACATTTCCGTTATACAGGTCTTCAGACATTATGTGTTGTTCACCTTCTATTTTTTCACTATAACTAGTTGGCATATATGGCGGATACTCGTGATAATTTATATCATAATTAGTAAGGTATTCCTTTTGATGTTTAGTTGGATTTTCATTGTGTTTAAACCATTCTACTCTATCATAACTAGTACTAGTAACTAATATCATATCAATATCATCAATATTCTCTATTGCATACAATACTTGTGCAAATATACTATAATTTGTACTAGATCCTTTGGCAATATTTACAAGTTCTAATCCTAGGCTATTAGCTACCAAACTTCCGTATGGTTCGGTTTCAAGGTTTCGACAACCTATTCCTTTTGCAAAACTGTCGCCACATACTACTAATTTTTTCATATCAACTTATTCTTCTTAATATATCTTGTTAATTCTAATGCCCATGCTTCATGTGCTTCTGGATTAGGATGCCATCCTACCCACGGATCATCTATAGTTTCTGTAATAAAACTCTTGAACGTACTAATAGGTTGATCTTTTTTATAAAATCTTACTGGATCAACTGTTTCCCATAAGGTCTCAAATTGTAGTTGTTTTTGTCTTCTTGTACCATTTTTACAATAATTATAAATGCCTAAATTTTTATCAGCACTTTTTACTTCTGATAACATATCAAGATCTTTCCAGCCGTCGGGTCCTTGATGCGGCGTTTGGTAAAACGCATTATATGATAACCATTTAATATTATGGGCATTACAAAAATTTTGGAACTGCACTACTGTTGATACATGCCGAGGTATATATTCTTCTGGGTGCCACATATACTGAACATACATGTCCCATAATTTTTTCTGCTTCTTGTCATCAAAGTGCTGAACCTGTGGCCATAATCTAAACTTGTTAGAAAAGTCTCCATTTTTCCACCAAAAGCTATTTCTTTCAGGACTTGTCCATCCTATAATTACAAATAGTTCATCAGTTGATTTATTTTGACTTATATATTCCGAAGTAATATATGTCATTGTTCGCTCTATTATAGTTTTATTATCATCAGCTGGCCAACCCAGATTGACGTAATCACAACCTAATAAATTTGCCATTTTATGTGGATAGATTTTAGGAACTCTATAACGGTCATTTACAGGTAAAAAATCATAAACACCAGGATGTGCGTGTTTATCGTACTGTGCAGCTAATTTAGGATCTGCAATTTCAGATCCAAACGCCCAACTGTCACCATCAAAAATTAATTTCATTATATATACCACTCCTGCCAAAGTCTTTTTATTTTTTCATAATCGTCTATCGAGTCAAGCTCATGATCTCGCATAGTACTCCGTATAACAGCATAGCTAGTAGGCCAGCTACCTGGATGAATATTGTTTTTTACTGCATATTCGTATAATAATGTTCCAGGACCTAAATAATATTCATACTGCTGCATTGCGTCTTTATTATTTTTTCTTTTTACTGCATAGTACTTGTACAATCCTGCCATAACATCCATTGTTTTACTATCACCAAAAAACATAACATCATCAAAACAATGTTTATTAAATTCTTTAGGAAATTTAGAAACAGTAGTTGTTGTATAACAAGTTCCTGCGGGCATTCTATGTTCAAACGGAAACCGTTGCTGCGGTTCGTATACTGTATCAGGACGAGCCTTTACAACAACATCGTATGTAAAATTATTTTCTAATTCGTATTGTTGTTTTAATAATACACTATATTCAAAACTATAAAATAATGGATCCCAAGGTTCGCTATTTGGCCAACGTGTTTCATCATAAGAAGACATATGATATTTTTTAGGATTGTATGCTTCTACTATTTTTTTTAAATCTTTATGAGGTTTATTTTTAAATACATGGTGATGTTGTTTTGGTTTTCGCCACGTGTTTATATCCCATGTGTGTATGAAAAAATCTACTGTTACATTAGCTATATGATCTGTCGAAAAATAGTGTAAAATATTTTTTGTAGCAGTGTGCCAATCTCGTATTTGTCCGCTAAAACAAACTGCAACTCTTTTGCTTAACATTGTACTTCATGCTCCCCCAATGGACCGAGGCCGGCAGCTTCCTTCTTTTTAGCATAATCAGCATCTCTGCATACAGAAACATAATGTACAATATTTGGATCTATTGATATATTACACATTCTTGTATAATAGTAAAGTAAATGCTCCGGAGGCGCATCGTGTGATATCGTCATTTCTAATGGCATGTTTGGAAACCAATGATAAAAATTTGATAGTTTATCAAATGTCGGACTATCAGCATACCAAAATACATCGCCTAATCTTTTTCTAAACCATACAGATTCATCTATTCCAGAATGACAAGAATACATTGTGTTAAACTCTGGATTTAAAAATGTTTCAATAGGTAAGCATTCTCTAAATCTATCATTTAAAAATAAATCATTTCTCATACGCACACATGCATCATAATGAAAATCATTTTCTATTTCATATCTTCTTTTTAAATGTGCTGCATACATAACTGAATAAAATTGTGGAGACAGCCATGCATTATATTTGCCTCTAGAAACAGCATTAGAATCAATTACTGTTTGGAACTGAGTGTCTTTCATAGCTTTTTTAGATGCAATAATGTCGTCAATTTTATAAGATACAGGTTTAAGTTGTTCAATATATCTAGTTATTTCATCATCTGGAACTGATGTAGTAATAACTTCAGATTCTGTGGCATGCTTTATTCCTTGTTGTACAGTATTATGATCCCAGATATGACAAAACACATCAATGACAGATACGTTATGTTTTTCTTTTAATTCATCAAATAATATTTGCCATGTGCCTATGCTGCTATTCCAAGTTCTAAGTTGGCCACTAAAACAAAATGCAAGTTTTTTCTTTTTGTTACTATAGGATTTTAACTCTCGTACAGGTTTTACGCTGTTGCGCCTGTTTCTTTCTTTGCGCTCACGTTTAGCTGCTTTTCGAGCAGCTTTTAATTCTCGATCAGTTAATTCTGTATTCAAAGATTTGACCATTGATGATATTCTTTTTCCATTTCAGGGAAAGTCTTTAAAAAGTCTGTTCCTCTGCGCTTATCATGTTCGTTAACAAAAGTAATAAAGTCCTTTCTATTGTTTGTTACAGTCCATTCATCTTGCTGTTCTTGGTCAATAATATCATACAACCGCTGAAACTTATCAGCTTCCCATTTAAAGAAACCCATATTTTCTTTACCACGTACATGCATGTCTTCTAAATTATTAAGCATGAAATCTAATTGCGGTTTTAAATATTTTTCTTTCCACTCAGGGTTTGCAATAAACATTGCTTGATGTGGCGGGTATCTTAAATATGGTGTATCAAGTATTATAGGAATTTGTCTGCCTGCACCACCAAATTCTAATTTAAGATCTAATAAATCCTTTAACATTTTATCAAACGAAAATATGCTTAGTACATTATACGTACTCATACATGTAAATGTACAGTTAGGCACTTCTTGTAATACTCTGCGTATATTAGATATCCACATGTCGTAGTCTAAACCGTGGCGTATATATTCTGCCTGTGAACCGTATGCTTCAGCACTTGTAAATATTTTAAGTTTTTTAACTTTTCCTTGAGAGCCAATAATCTTCATTTTACTAATAAATTTTTCAAATACTGCATCAGGTACACACATGTTACTGTTAACAGAAAACTCAAGATTAGGTTTTGGGTTTTCAATTAAGTCATCAAGTACTTTAAATGTATCTTTAGTTAATAATGGTTCGCCGCCTGTTATTCTAAAATGTTTTAGATCTTTACTTACATCAGGCCACCATTTCCAAAATGCTTCTACATAAGGATTATGTTCTTTATTTGGTATAGGCATTGCATCAGTAGCAATTAAATGGTGTAAGTCATTAAATGATTGTGATGTTTTATACGGGCCGTGTTCTTTAATTTCTTCCATCCATTTAGAACTTACTTGCGGTGAACAATAACTGCATTTAAAATTACACACACTGCTAAAACTAACTTCTAAATAACTTGGATTAACATTGTCGTCCCATGGCTTTGATACAATTTCATCTACATAAGGTCGGGCCCAAGGCTCAAAAGATTTATATGTTCTATCACTTAGTACATTACTTCCACTATCTTCAACTCTCCAACAGTAATCACATTCTTCAGGACGCTTGCCTTCAAGCATAAGTTTACGTTGTTCTTTTTTAAACTTAGTGTTATGTAATGCGCTTGGATTATCTTTTAATTCTTCAAGTGGAATTTTATGCGAAGTTGGATGATGGCAACTGTGAGTATGGCCTGTTTGTAAATGCAAAGTAACTTGCTTCCATTTAGCAGTACAAAAAGTACAACTAACTGGTTCCATTACTTCTTCTTTAAATTTAATAATATCCATTATACGTCCTTTAATTCTTCTATAAACTGTTGATGATCAGTTCTTGAAGGGTGTTGATAAACTGCTTTAAAAAACTTGCTTTGTTGCGCATCTAAAGGTTTTGCTGCGATAGGTATATCTAATTCAGCTAGAATCTTGTTGCCCAAGTCTTCAATAGAGTCTTGTAGTCCTTCCATTGATACCTTTGGTTCAACTTCTTCCCAAAGACTGTTTAGGTATTTAAAATCTCTAACTTGTACATAATCCCAATCTGTACACATTGTTTTATACAGTCCTTCTCGTGCGCCATAGATTGCCCACAGACCATTTTCAACATCTGCACCTACCATGCTCCAAATATACAACCAATGTAAGCAGCGCCAATGATTGTTTTTAAATTCTTCTTTTTCAATTCTTACTCCGCGATCAGTAGCAAGTTTTACACCTTCTCTAAAGCCTGCTCTCCATGCTTGACCAGGTGTTTCATTATTATATACATCTGAATAACAACTATTCATTTGAATATATTTTGCGTCCCAGCAAAAGTCTACTTGTGCATGTGCATTATTAGGATCTGCATTTTCATGTGTACGCATGTTTAGAACATACTGTTTGGGCCAACATTTAAGTCCGCCGTTGCCATACATTAGTCCGTTTATTTCATTACGCCCGCACCAGCTAATTACTGTGCTTTGCAAATCTGCGTGTTCATCAAAATCAATTTCTTGGTTAAGAAAATCTTCTCGTATGCGGTTGTCACCATCTACAGTAATAAACCGGTCAGTTTCACTTAATTCTGCACAGGCTTTATGTGCAGCATCACTTCCGTCTACACCGTGGACACGTTTTGCCCAAGGTACAATTTTACATAAGTCTGCGTAATTTTTTTCTGCGTTCGGTTCGTCATAGGACAAATAGATTATATCGTAATCTATAGGTTTAAACTTTGCCATTAAATAACCTCATGTGCGTAACTATCAAAATACTTTGCTGTGTATATACTTACATCATCAACACTGTTTTCTGACTCATATATGAACGGAATTATAGATGAAGCTTCATCTAATAAATCACCTATTGTAAATTCTAAACTTCTGTATAAAATGTTTGGATCATATTTTGAAGTAACACTAAAGTATAATTTTTCGTTGGCTAATTGCCCGCTGGACTTTAAGAATTTTTTAGTATACGGATTAAGATTCATACACCATGTTCTATTAATAGTATTTTGTTTAACAATAATATCATAATCTTTAGATGTCTGTAGTTGATACAAACGATTACCACAAAGTATTATTTGTCCATTTGATAAATTACTGCTGTCTACTACTGAGAATGAATCAATATTTTCTTTAGTATTGTTAGTTAATGTATCTACAACAATTACATTGTCTTCATCTTGATAAAATAATACTGTATCATTATTATAGTAAAAGAATATACTCTTTTTATCTTTTTTATATTGTTGTTCAGTTTTTACAACACTATATAAACTATTATTTTTTAATATTACATCACCGTAATGTAGATTGTCATCTGTAGTTAAGCTCTTGTTTTCGTCTTGGAATAGTTTTACGTTACTAACAATTAATTCTACATTTTTCATATTAAATTCAGTATCTGATTTAACATTTTTTATAAATTTATATACATTGTTTTTTATAAAAACGTGTTGTCCTTTTACATGTTTTAATTCTTTATACCAAATGTCAATATGTACTCCAACATATTCAGGTTCAAAGTTAATTCCAGTTGTACTATGGTCTTGTGTTGGAATATTTGTTATTAATACATTTTCTGCTAACAATTTATGATCAAGTACATTAAAATTTTTATCAACATCGGATTGTAGTTTGTATACATTATCATTGTGCCATATACATTCACCTTTAAGATATCTAGTATCTTTAGACCAAAGATATACATTGATACCTTGATAAACTTCGTGTAATGAATAATGACCTTCTTGGGCATTCTTAATTACCGGTAACTGGTATGTCATTGTTGATGCTGTACTAAATTCATCTTCGTATTGAACTTCTTTTAGAACAACCTGTTTAGAACTTATATCATAACGTATAACAAAGTCATCAGTTTTCTTTTGTCCGGATAATATTGGCATTACTTCATCTGTAGCAACTGGAAAAATTAAATATTTTTCATCAAAACGGTTTATTCCGCTTATCTTATGTATCTTGCCATCTTCTTTATTGTAATATACAAAGGATTCATTAGGTTGCGTAGTTGGTGCAAACTTTTCAACTAATAGCTGTAAATTAGACATTTAATAAACTCCTATATCGTTCTAATGCGGGAGATTTCTCTACAAAATCTTTTTCAGTATAATGTAATATTCCAGACTGTACATAGTTGCCAATTTTTAAATCAGTATTTTTAGACATATATACACCTACTTGAGCTTGCCAACTAACTTGTACATCTACCCATCCTTGACAATATGGCTTCATGTGTGTAAAACTTGGAAACTTAGAAATTTTATTGGTTATGTTAGATTCGCAATCTAATATTTTTGCTACAATAGCAGTACATACATCTATACTAACATGCTTAGGGCGACTAGACGCTACAAGATGCTGTTCATAAAAGGTTTGCCAATTATTAACTACTAGTTCTAACCAAGTATAGAATTCTTTTGCGTTATCACATTTTTTAAAGTAATGCAATCCACAAAATAAATTAGGCAAGTTATTATCAATAAATGTTTGTCTGTAATATTCTGTATTAGCAGTTTCACCTTTGTATGTTAGTACATTATTTGTATAAAATATTTCATAGTTAGATAAAAAATCCCACCATACATCAATATTTTGTAATACCAACATATCTGTATCCATTACGATAGTTTCATCATACGGACTAGCATGATAAATTTTCCAACGGTTTTCAACTTTCCATTCACTATCGTCTGCTGCATCTCCAAACGGAATAGGAATAATTTGATCAAAAAGATCTACATATTCTTGTGGTACATCGTCATTAGTTATTATACTTATCTGTACCGTATTATGAACCTTTGCACTCATTGCTAACAAACATGCTTGTAATACATAATCATCAGTTTCGTTATTTTGAGCAAGCAATACAATACCTTTAGTCATTTGCAAACTCCTCATCAATAATTCTATTAAGACTACTTTTGTTCATTACATGAATATTTTGTCCTTTAGTTTTTATAGCAGTATATTCACCTAAGTAATCTTTCTTTTCAACTAAGAACATCATTTTATCATCTTTCATACTCCACAATATATCTTTATCAGTAGTATACATCATACTTCCTGGAAGTTGTTGAGCAAATGTTCCTGTTTGAAATCCATTCATTATGTGTACAGCTATACTAAATGCAAAATCATTTCTAAATAATGATGATTTAATTTGATACACTCGTCTATAATGATTCCATTCATCTTCTATGTGACTAACAAGATCAAAAAATGTTTTGTTAGTTTCTGTTTTTCTAAAAAATACACAAGTAGCCCAATAAAAATCAACACTAGTATTGCTTATTGTATCAAACTCGTCTTCAGCACGTACTTTTGCAATATCATCTGATTTTTTATATAACATAAAATTAGATACTGAGTCAAAACAACTTTTAAATAAATCATTTGAAATGATATAGTCAGTATCCATTAGTAATGTTTCATCATAAGGAGTTAGATTATATACGTTTGCTCTATTAGCATTTTTAAAACTAGCTGTCTTTTTTGACAATGTTCCATCAAAAAAGTATCGCAAGTTTTTTTCGTCAGTATATGGTAACTCAATTACATTATCAAATACGTTTACATCAAACGTATTTTTTAGATAGTCTGCACTATCAGTTGCTATTGTAACTGGTATGTCTAGATATTTCTTTATTCTTTTTGCAAGGAAAACAGCTTGTTTTACATAATCAATATGGCCATTATTTCGTGCAATTACAAATGCACCTTTATTCATGCTCGACTAATTTCTCTACGCTTCTGTTTGTTTTTAGACTTGCATATTCTGTATAATAATCATTTGACGCTGTTGCGTATTTGTTTAAAATATTAATATGAAAATCGCTAATATCGCTTACCATACAAGGAATACTATTATCATCAATAATTACAACTTCGTCTTGTTCAGCATCTACCATTGCGCTTACAAATGTAATTAATTCTCGTGTAATTGTAAATTGAGATCCACTATAAAAATGAATTAAATCTTGCTGATATTTTTCAGATAACAATCGTTTTTGATTACTGAGTGTTAGCATATAATTAGAAAAGTCTAATGCTTTTTCTAAACGTTCATCCATAGTTAAACTCCTAGTTAATTAGTACTAGTATATATTAGATTTTAGAGTTTGTCAACTATAAAGTTGGTTATCCTAGGGGTGATTGTACAGACCCTGTAGGGCGTTCGCTGCTTGGAATTATAACAGCATCATATGTTGTTCCGTTAATAGCAACTGTACTTTCTGCATATGCTGTTTGTATAGTACTGTACCAATCACCGTATGCTAATTCGTCAATACCATATGTTAAATTATTTGGTCGACCATCAAAAAATTGTACTTTAAATCTTATAGCAGATGTCGCATCGCCTGTAACTTGTTCTTTTGCATAAATGTTATAACTACTTCTGCTATAAACTGCACCATTGTCTTGTCTATAAACAATTTGATATGCATTGCTTAAATTATAGTTACCAACGGAACTATTAGTACCAATGCCGTTATTATTTGTTGTACCAACACCAGTAAAACTAGTAGTACCCATTGCAGATAATGTTTGCTGCCAGTCAACTGTTTTTGCTTGACTTCCAGTGTATGACACTGATGCGCCAAATTTAATTTGGCCGCCAGCATTAAAATAATGCCGCCTTGCTTCAGCTGTATCCCATGTCATTGTAAAAATATGATTAATTTCTGATGAGAACGGAAGTCCACCAATTCGACTGCTACTAGCTGCACTATTAGCTTCTGTAGTTAAATTTGATGCAGCAACATTAAATCTATTAGTTTCTAATCCAGTTGCTAGTGTTTCTAAATTTTGTATATACGCTTCTTCAATTATATCTGTATTGCTAGTATTTGTTTCGTAATCACCAACAATAAAAGGATCAACCGAAAGTGTCGATGCACCTTCTTGGTGTGCTTTTGCTCTTATAAGGTCAATATACAAATCTCTGTAATCTTGCGCTGTTACTTTATCTGCATTAGACGGTTCAGCAACTGAACGTGTTCCAATTACACTGTCAGTACTAAATGATTGTCCATACCCATATTGCGGAGATGCGCCGCTAGAAGTTCCAAGCACTAAATTTACTTGGTTTCTTAAATTATTATATCTACTCGCTAATACAGTATTGGGCATATGTGATCTCTTTTTGCTATCAAGTATTTATTAGAAAATACTAGCATTGCTAAAGTGTTTGGTTATGCTAGTGTAGTAGTGTTAAAGTATGATGGTGCTGGAGTAGTTACATCGCCGTCTGCACGATAATGCTGTACAACACTTGAAAGTGTGCCATCGACGTTATTGTCAATATTGTTGTCAAATACTACATCATTAAATTCTGCTCTAAAAATAATACGTGTATCAATATCGGATCTTGCTTTAAGTGTATAAATGTTACCTGCATATACAGCACTATATGTTCCGCTACCAACTTTTTGGTATATGTCTTGGAAAGCACTTGTTAAATCGTAGTTACCAATTGTTGATCCGCCACCATTTGTAGATGCAGTAGTTTCTGAATTAAATTTAATTGTTCCTGCTTGTGAACATAACTGATTCCAGTCTAGTCCTTTTGGAGTGCCTGCGCCTGTATTATTTGCACTTAGTCTAATTTCGCCGCCTGTATTAAAAAAGAAACGCCTTGCTTCAGCTGAGCTAAATGTAACAGCTACTTCATGTACAATTAAGCCGTTCCATGTGCTTGATCTAGAACTTGTTATGCCAGGCTCTAATGCTGCTTGACTCGGATGCAAAAGTGCTTTATCTGCTTGCACTTGACTCATTAAGTCTTCAAAGTCTTCAATACCTTTCTTAAAGCCATCTGGATCAATTGAGCCAATACCTTGGTCGTTAATAAAGTTACTTGTTTGTTCTGCGACTATGTTTAGATTTTGTACAACTTCAGCAATACTAATGTCGCCAGTGCCAACTTGGTGTACTCTTGCTTTAAGTATGTCTGCATAAATTGCATTCATATCAGCAGCTTCTATAATGTCACCAGTATTATTAACTGGAGTACTTACTACTGTCTGTCCGTATCCGTTTTGGCCCGAACCATTACCTAATATTAAACCAATACTAGATTGTAAGTTGTTAATTCGTGCTGCTGTTATATCTGCCATTGGGGTTCCTTATACCTTTAGTACACATTCTACTAGTTTTTCGCCCTCATCACTATTACTTTCAAGTGCAATTCCTACTAATGCTGTTGAAGCAATAGTTGTACTTACGCCATCTTCCCATGCATATACTGCTTGACCTTTTGAAACTGGACCTTTTACTCTTACTGGTAAACGTCCTTTAAGACCAATGTATTGACCTTCTGCTTCGCTATTCATCATATATGCTGGATCAGTTGAAACAACGCCAATACTGTAATCACTTGCTCTTGCTGGACGAACTTCTGCTTCGCCGCCAACTGCAACTGCTGTGCCTGCTGGTAATTCTTCTGCTGTTGTGTATTTTTCTGCTAAGTCAGCATAACGTGCTTGTGTTGCAGTACCTTGGAAGAGATTTGCAGCAATGTTACCTGTTGCATCTCTAACTGCTACAGTATTATTTGTAGCACTAGAACTAGCTGAACGGAAGTCTGTGCCAACTCTTAGCGTAGCTGCTTTAGTTGCTTCACCTGTAAATGTCGCTGCATGTACATTTGAAAATCCTAATGCTGCTGTACCTAATGTAAATGTGTTGTCAGCTGCTGGAACAATTCCTGTTGCTGTAACTGTACCTACGTGTGTTAGTACGCCTGCGCCACTAGTAACTTTAAATTTTATTACGCCGTTATTTGTAATATTTTGTATTACGCCATCAAAGCCATTGTCATCAATTTTAAATTGGAAATCATTTGAGTCACCAACTAAAATACCAGCATCTGGTGCTTCTACTGCACTTGTAAATACTGTGTTGCCAATACCTGTTTGAACAAAATTAGCTGCTGGTGTTCCGCCTAGTTTTTCAGCATTTGTAGCTGTACCGTGGAATCTATCAGCTTGGCTAGTAACACCGGCTGTTATATTTTTAGTATTTCTTAGAGTAATACCTTTGTGAATTCTATCAAAGCCTTGTGTAATTAATGCTGTTTGGCTTGCATTTAGATCAAACTGTGTTGGACTTATAACCATTGTTGTTTCATCTTCGATGACAGCAGCAATAATTCCTCTTGTAGCACTTGTAGTATCAAGAACTTCTAGGCTTTGCATCTGGGTTACGCCTTCGCCTGCGTTCTGTGGTCCTATAAGTATAAAGTTAGTACCGTTATAAACATATAGTTGATCATTGCCAGTATCCCACCAAAAGTCGCCATTAGCTAATCCTGTTGGTTGTGTTCCTGAAATTTCTGCTCCGCCTGTAGTACGCCACTGTGTACCATCATAAAACTTTAATTTGCTTGAACCACTATCAAACCAAACTTGACCACTTATTGGTCTTGCTGGTTGATTTGCTCCGCTAAAGTTTTCTAGCAAAAACAAAAAGTTTTCATTTTGTATTTCGCCGTATCCTGCGTAGTTTTTTCCGATGAATTTAAGGTCAGTTGTTTGATCAACTGTACCATCTTCCACTGTAGTTAACAGTGTGTTGTTATATCTGTCTATTGCATATGCCATTATTGTGTAACCCCTAGTGCTATTATATTATTTATCGTTTTTAAGGATACACACTTGTTGACTGATAAGTCCAAGCTGTTCCATTTGAAGTGTATGTCATTAACCCTCTTGCTGGTGTAAGGATAACACTACCACTTGCACCCCCAGCATCAAAACTAATGTCTTGTACCACAGACTCATTCTGTGTTCCGTTTGAATCAACAGCTATATAGCTATTGTTTTTAGCACTTTCAACATCCACACCTTGAACTGTTGCTCCAGCATAAGATGTTGTATGTATACGTGCAATTTTGTTAGAATTTAATGTTACAGCTGGGTATAAATCATTCAAATACGCTGCTAATGCAGTCTGTAGTGTAGTTCCTGTTCCCATACCTGTAATATCCATACTGAATACTACTGGATCTGTAGCAATTTCTTGGTCTACATATTCTTTAGTTGTAACTGTACCTGCTGTAGATTCAGTTACACTTAAACGTGCTGCTTCTCTTGCACTAATTGCTTTACCTACACCAGTAATTTTTTGTGCATCAGTAATATTAATGTCTGCGCCGCCTGTTATAGCAATACCTTGTGATGATATTAATGCCATATCATTTGTTGAGCTAATAGTCTTACCATTAATATTAATTTCATCAATTTGTATTTCAGTAAGTGTGCCAACTAGTTGTAAGTCTGGTGCAGAAGTAATATTAATTAATGAAGTATTTGTAAGTTTATCAACCCCGCCAATTTTGTAAGTTTTATCTGTACCTAGTAAGTCAATGTTTACATTTGATGTAAATGCATTTGTAGCATTTTTCCAAAGTATATCTTTACTACCATTACTACTGTTAACACTAATACCCGATTCATCTGCTTGTGCATCAGTAAGTTCAGTGCTATCGTTTAGTATACCAATTTCAATAATTTTATCTTCAACTCTTAGAGTTTGTACATCTAATGCAACTCTGTCGCCTTCAACAATTAAGTCTCCAGTACAACGAATATCGCCTTCAACGTCTAATGTATATTCTGGTAATCTGTTAGTTGTAAAAATACCAACTTTAGCTGCGCTTGCATCTACATAAATTGCATCTACTGAAATAGATCCAAATGTAGTTGACTTAACACGCAAACTTAAATCGTGGTCTGTAAGTTGGTTTTCAATATAAAAACGTGGGCCAACAACTTTTTGTACGTTGTTTTGTGATAGTCCAATTGTTAAACCACCTGAGTTTTGAATTGTCAGTGTACCTGTTGTAATACCACTTGCTGTTGACGGTAGGAAACTATCAGCAGTTCTAACTACGCCGCCTGCTGTAACAAGTGCGTTTGCAGAATCTGCAATACCTCTGTATTTAAAGTTAGCAGTGTCAATAACATTCATACCAACTTTAATAATACCATCCGGGTTTGATGCTGTTACTAGTCCTAATACTCTTTGTGCATAAATTGGAGTAAATTCAATACTACTAATTACTGCTGTAAGTGTTCCACCTACATATAAATTTGCAACTGTACGTGATCTACTTTGTGAGTCAAGTATACTGCCAATTTCAAATCCGCTCTTACCTTGAGATTCAGTATACTGTGGGCCCATTAACATTAAGTCTGTGCCATCATAAGCATAAACTTGGTTGTTTAGGTTATCAATCCATAAATCACCTGCAACCATTTGTGGTCTAGTGTTTTGTACAATTGGGCCACCGCTTGATTTCCAAACTGTACCGTCAAATACTTTTAAACGCTGCTCTGTGCTATCCCACCAAAGTTGTCCTGTTACAGGATTACTTGGTGCTGCTGTATTACTAAAATTTTCAAGTAATTTAATAAAATTTTCATTAAAATACTCACCGTAACCAGTATAGTTTCTACCAACTAATGTAAGGTTTGTACTAGCCGTATCAATTTGACCGTCAATTAAGTCTAGTAGCAGTGTGCCGTCTGTTTTGTTTAGTTGATAACTCATCTATTATTGTCCCGTATAAATTATGTAATTGACTGCTAAGAATGGATTCATAACATCTAATGGTGTACCAAGTGTTGCTTCAGTTTTGATGCCACCACTTGATGCAATACCTTGTGTTCCACCTAAGCCTGGCTCAATTGGAAGTTCAATAGCATTATCATCTACTGGTACCCCAGCACCAACTCTAACACCATAAAACTGTGTACCACTTGCACCTTCTAAATCATGCTCGTGTTCTGGCAAATTATCTGTAGTTAGTGTTGCTGATTCACCACCTGCGTTACCACCAATAGCATCAGCAGCTAAATTTGTAACTCTGTTTGCACTTGGGCCACCCATGTTGTCAAGTCCTAATGCAAATCTTCCTCTAAAGTCTGGTAATGTAAATTTACTTACACCGTTGTCACTAACTAAACTAGCATCTTTAAAGTTATGTTGAATTGCTATCCATAATTCATTGTAATCAGACTTATTAATTTCTTGCCCGTCACATAGTAGCCAACCAGTAGGTGCTTCAACTCCGCCAAATGGCATCATTGCGCCTGCTGGTACTAATGGAATTGTTTTTAAGAAATTACGTTTTGTAATTTTATATACGCCAGTTGTTCCTGTAGTTACATTTAACAGTAATTCGTCTGCATTTCCTGCATCATATGTAGTAGTCTTGTTACTAATGAAACTGTTTGCAATATTTACTGCAAATGTTTTTGTGCTGCCGCCAGTTTGCCCATCAAATTCAAAACTATTTGGTTCAACATCACCACTTAATGCAAATGTTGTAGCACTAGCAAGTCTATCTGCAGAACCTGCTCGACCACTAACTGTACCACTAACGTTACCTTGTATGTTTCCAAAGAACGTAGTAGCATATATTTGATCAAATTTATTAATTGAAGTACCAATATTTCTTGAACTATTACTATCTGGAGCAATATTTCCTGTTATTAATAAGCCGCCAACATCTACATCGCCGCCAATGTATGCATTTTGTGAAACACCAATACCACCAGTTGTAGTAATACTGCCTGTACCAATTGATGTAGAGTTTTCAGTACTTGTAATGTTTAATACGCCAGTTTCTGCTTCACCTGTTTTAGGTGATATTTTAAGATTACCTTTAATATCAACTGTTTGTTCAGGTGCAGCATTATTAAAACCTATATTACCATCACTATTAATACTCATTACAGTTGGTGTTAAGTTTCCGTTACGCATTCTAACATCAATGCTAGAACCACTTGTATTATGTTGTATAACACCAGTTTCACCGTCAATACCTAGACTTAATTGTCCGCCTGTACCAACTTTAATACCGTCATTACTCTTAACACTTAGTTGGAAATCTGTACTACTTGCTGCATTTCCTCTTAGGAAGTTACTTGCAGGTACAGATGTATTTCCAACAACTAATGCTTCTGCTTTTTCTGCTGTACCATAATATTTTAATGCTTGTACGCCAACAATTGCTTCGTCGGCAATATTCATACCAGGATTAATTCCTGTTCTAAATCCTTTAATTGCTACTTTTGGAATAAAACTTTGACTGCTAATAATAATTACTGGCTGATCTTCAACTTTAATTGCAAGTACATTATAAGTTATGTCGTCTGTGCCTATAATTGCTTGTGCTTGTGCGCCTGTTAGTAGTCCGTCACTAAAGTCCGGTCCTACTAATACCCATGCACTACCTGTAAACAAGTATAGCTGCTGGCTTTCTGTATTAACCCACAAGTCGCCTGCACTAGAGTTTGCTACTGCTGGAGCAGCACTAGCTTTTTTAAGTCCGCCACTTGCTACCCAATTTGTACCATCGTATACTTTAAGTTGATCTACACCTTGTGTAGAGTCATACCATAACTGTCCTTCTACAGGACGTTCAGGTGCTGTTGTATTTGCAAAATTTTCTAGTAAATGTAAAAAGTTTTCATTTACTGCTTGACCGTATGCTGTTGTTCCTCTACCAGGATAGTTTAAACTTGTCTCACTGTTAAGTGTATTATCTTCAACAGTAATTGTTCCTTTATTAACAGCATCAGTGTAGCTTATTGTATATGGCATATTCTACTCCTTACCCTGCTAAACTCTGTACACGCACAGTATAGTCAATTTGTATTAATCTGTTAAGTGACTTTTGTACTGGGTGAAAAATAACATGTGTAATTAGACGTCCTGTGCCACTTGAGCTATAACTACGCAAGCCTAATTCATCAAATACATATGGGCTATCAGTTGCACTTGCAGTATCAAACGCATCTTGTCCATTTGGTTCACCGTAATCAAGTAAGCAACTAACAACAATATCTGTATAATTTGTGCCAGCAACGTGTCTTGTTTCTAATTTGTTACGTGCAGGATCTGTATTGTTTACGCTTCTGTCATCAACAACCTTAGTATAGGTTTGGTTGTATAAACTAGCATTTGTGCCTGTGCTGTTTGGTGTTAGATATGTAATAATACCTGTTGGGTCAACGCTTGTTCCACCATTACCAAAGCTCATTTCGTAAATATAACCTTGGCCAGCATTTGCTAAACTTTCAGCCATTGCAATACTCATATTTTCGTAGTGAATTGCATTACGTTTATCAATGTATACTTTTTGTGATTCAGGGTCAAATATCTTAATATGCCCTTGCACTAGTACTCCGTTTTTATCTTGCATGTGTTCGCTCATTTAATTTTCCTATACTGTATTTATTCGGGTAGCTCAGAAGTACCTGCACGTAAGAATCTAGCAATGCTATTTTGTGTATCACCAAGCGTTTTTCCTGATTCTGTCCAACTTTGACCTACTTTTTTCACTACTGTTATCCTTGTATTTTCTTGTGGTGTTGCAAGCAACGTAATTGTATTAGTATTTGCATCAAACGTAAAGTCTGCTGCTACTGTGCTATCACCTTCTGGGCTATCTAACGCTACAGTAGGATCAAACACTTCTAATGCCGTCTTACGCATACGTACACCGCCTACAAACACTTCAATTTCATTAATTGATGTTACTGGATAGCTAACTTCAAACTGTGTTGTAGTACCGTCTGCTGTTGTATTATATGCCATTGTTCTATCTTTATACGGAACAGTCTTACTTATGTTTTGATCAAAGACTTTGGTATTTGCTGCATATGTAGTTTTAGTACCAGTACCTAATGTTCCTCTACGTAACTGACGCAACGTAGTACCATCTTTTACAAAATATTCAATACGCTCACCTTCAATAAACACTACACCCGGTAAATTTTGTCCTTTGTTTGGTTCTGATAATCTAGTACCTGATTCATCTAATTCAATTCTTAAATCGTAGTAATTTAATGGTTGTGCTAGTTTAGCTGCTGATGCATCAAGACGTTTAAAGTGTGTTCTATTAAGCATATCTTTAAACTGTCTGTAGCTAAACTTTGGTACATTTACAGGTTTAGTAAAGTGAATAATATCAATAACATCGTTAGCATCCGGCGGTGTAACTAATCTAACTTTCATTCTATCATCTGTAACATAGTAATCTGCACTTGGTGATAACAATTCGCCATTTAGACTCACCCAAACATACTCTGCATCTACTGCCGGAGTGCGTAATTTAACTTCACCAACTGTTGTTCTACGATATGTAATATAATCAATATCTTCAGGTATTAGTGTAGTTCTTGTTAGAACTTCGTAATTTATACGTTCAATACCAATTAAATCGTGGTTAGTAAATTGTATTATTTCTATAACTGCATTATCTGCTGGTGCTGTATTAAACGTAACTGTTGTTCCGTCAATTCTATAATCACCGTCTGTAATTACATACATTTCAAGTAAGTCGCCCGGTGCACCAGCATCATCTGTTAATATTATACTACTGTTGTTAGCATCTAAACGCCAATCTAATGGAGTTGTAACTAGTAAGCCGTTTAAGAATACTTTCATATCAGAAACATCTAAACTGCCTGCTGGTATTTGGAATATCTCTAATGGAAACTCTCGTTGACTATTTTCAGGAATTGTATATTGTATATTATAACCTGCATTTAAAATACTATTGTTAACTTTAACTATTACATTGTGTTCTGACGGAACACTATACAACGGAGCATTTGTTAATGTAAACGCTGTTTCCGAACCATCACCTGTAAATGTGTTTTTAGACATTTGACTGTAATTTACTTGTGTGTTATCTGAAAATACTGTGTAATATATAGTTGCAGTGTCTGGTACAGCTTCCTCAAATCTAATAACCATTTTAGATGTTAAATCTGATTTGAATGTATCAATACTTTTTTGCACACCGTTTACATTTGCATAAACGCTTGCAGTTTCAACCCAATCAACTGTAGTTTCATATACTGTTGTTGAACCGTCACCTATTAGTTTTCCAAAGTCTAATATATTTTGTGTGCCCTGACTAACTGATACAATACTAAGTTCAGCACCTACTACTAATGTGTTTAATGTTACAGTAAGTGCTGCCCAGTCAATTGTATATTCAGTTTGTGCTAAAACAACATTATTAACTTTTACAAGTACTGAATCAGCACTAGCAGGTGTATTTCCTAATTCAAATGTATTTTGTGAATTTATAATATAGTTTCTAGAAGATATTATACCCTGGCCTTCGCTATCTCTTGTAAACACTTTAATATCTAAAGTATCTAATACTTGTCCTGGAACAACTTCTTCAGGACCACTAGATGTAGTAGGTGTAACAAATCCATCACCATCAACAATAATTTCTTCTGCTGCTATACCACGTGCTGATGTGTATGCTAAGTCGCCGCCTGTTAGTGCAGTGTCATAACTTTCACTATCAGGTTGTACACTACCATCACTTGTAGTTTTTCTTACAACAAATATATCATTATCGTTTAATGTAATACCTAAATCTTGTACATAAATTGTATCAGCTACACCATCGCCTGTAATACTATCTGTAATAGCATAAGCATTTGTTGCTGAGCCTAAACTAAAGTTAGGGTCATCAATTCTTACACCATTTTTATATAAGTTATATACTACGCCATCTTCTAATGGGGTGCTAAGTTGTACTGCAATAGTAGATCCGTCTGCTGTAAATACTTCATCTTCAAATGTGTTATCAAAAGTATCCCATGTATCTGTATACCATGGTGCAGTATCAAAGCCTGCTGGACCTGCAAAATCAAAACTACGTATTTCAACTCCGCCATAATCAACACCTGACATTAACTGTGCTAAATCTTTACCGTACATTCCTGCAATAGGATTGTATGCAAAATTAATTCTATCCTCTGCACTTAGTACACTTAAAGGTATATTATAATCTATTTTTACAACTGCATTTAATTTAGGAGGTGTAGTAAATAAGACTTTACCTTGTTGTCTAGTATAAGTTTTATCAGTATTATCAATATTAGTAAACGTATATTTACTACGCAATTGTAGTATGCCATCTACATAAACTTTTACATTCTTCTTATCTAAATCCATTGGCCATTCTAAGAAGTATCTGTTTTCAAATCCTGTACCAGTGAATGATTGTGATTTTGCCAATGTGTCAAAAGTAAATGTTCCTGATATTCTGTTAAACTTAATTTTAACGCTAGGACTTCTTACAACGCCGTTACCAATTACTGCTGTTGCTTTTGCAGGTGTTCCTGCATCTGTTTGTGATCCTGATATAACAACTGTCGGTGCAGTAGTATAACCACTACCAGGATATGTTACTTTAATACTAGTAATTTTTCCGTAGCCTAAATATGCTTTTGCTTTGGCGCCTGTGCCACCGCCGCCGGTTAATTTAATAACTGGTTCAAAAGTATATCCTGTGCCGCCATCACCTAATTTAATTTCAGTTACTTCATAACCATGATTGTTAGCCCAATTCTTACGTGGGTAATTATCAGTATCTAAATTTTGGTTTGATATTTCATTATCTTTAATAACTGCTGTGCTTGCTTCAATTACATCAGTTAATTTATTATATGAAGGCTGTAAGTCAAAATCACTAACACTACTATTTGTAGGATCTATTACAGTATATTCACTAATAAATTCTCTTATTTTTGTTGAGTAAGGTTTAAATTCCTCAACAAAGTTTTGGTAACTTACTAAGTTATCATTATTAAATGTTATATCTGACTGGCTTAGTGACTCTCTGTTGTGCTTAGATTTTACAAAACTTGTTTTAAACATCCAATCAACTGACTGCTGTTCTGACATTACATATCGTAACGCAGACATAAACAATTGGTTGTACTCAACTTCTAAGTCATTTACAAATATGTCATCTCTTAATGTTTCAAGTATTGTTCTTAATTCAACATTTGGGTTGTTATCATAAAAGTTACTGTCAAAACTACGGTTATCAAACCCTACAGTATTTTTACTGTAATCATATAGAGTATCTTTAAATTGAATTGTACCATTTTGTCTACCAATTGTATCATAGTTAACTGTATAGTCTTCAGTTTCCTGATCGTCAGTTTTCTTTAATAGCAGCCAACCGCCTGATCCAACATTTTCAATTTTTACAATATCATTAATTGAGTTATCTAAACTTGGTAACAAGTATGACCCTGCGATAGTATCTCTAATATTTGTGAACTGGTTATACCCTTCAGCATACCAATCTTCATAGTTCCAATATAAGTTTACATTATAACTTTGTAGTTTCTTTCTATACCAAGTACTACCATTCCATGAATATAAAGCCCATTTGTCTTGAATAGTTTCATCTGTATTAACTAATACTGTAAATGGTCTTGTAGTTATTGTAGTATTTGAATTATATCCTTCGCCAGCATTTGTAATTTCTGCTGATGTAATTTGTCCTAAATTATTAATAGTAATATTAAATTCTGCTGCATTACCTTCGCCATTAATTTTAAAGCTAGGAGCAACTTTATATCCACGTCCTGAATTAGTAATGTTAATTCTTGAAATTCTACCATTAGTAATAATCGGAGTTAGTACAGCAGGAGTAATTTTATTTGTACTAACAAAAGATAAATCAGCAAGCGTATCAACTGCTAAATCATATTCTTGAGATATTAATGATGGTGCAGCATCTTGCATTGTTAACTTAGAAATATCGTACTCATCTACTATAAGGTGAGTTGTTAAATTTATGTTAATTCTTTCAATTGTTTGTTTTAATGCTTCAAATCTGTTAATAAACATACTTTGTCTTGGACGATTTTGTACTCCGTAACGATTTTTAACTGTAATTGTTGGATCAGGAACAATTCTATTGTTACTATCAAAACCAATTAAACTATCAAACCATTTACGCTCAATATCTGGATCAGGCTTACTTGTATCTAATCCGTCGGATATTAATTTATACTGACTGTGAACATTTTGTATTTCTTTAGTAGAAGTTGCATACTTAATATTCAACACTAAATCATCGTTATCAACAAAACTATCAAAGTTATTAAGAACAAATCTATCTTTAGAAAGTAAACTTACAAATGGATATCCTTGTGTTCTAGGATTTTCAATTAATGCTGCAATATCTCTAATGCTTAGTTTTCTGTTTTCCATTACAGGAACAGTAACTTTATCAACTACCCAGAAGTAATATTTGTTACTAAATGTTTTTGTTACTTCGTCGTAGATAATTCTAGTTGAATATCTAGCATCACCAAATAAACTTTTTCCACTTATACCTTTTGGTAATCCTTCAGGTGTGTCTGTAATGCTATCCCAAATACTAGGAATAATATCACTCTCGACCCATTCAAAAACATCTATCCTTGCGCCAGCAACTAGCTTGTTCCAATTATTTTTTTGGAAAGTAGTTGAACCTTGATACGCATGTGCAAATTTAGCACTACCAATATTCCACCATATTTGACCAACATGTTTTTCAGTCCATACTCTATTTGGATCTATTGAGCTTTCTGCTTGATTACCTGTGTTGTATACTGCTGGATCCCATTGTGTTTTGAATGTAATTTCTTGATCAGCTGGTCCTGCAATTTTACCTTGTATTGGATCAATATAATCAATATAACTTACAATTTTATTTTTACGCTTGTCGTATAACATTGCACCGCGTATTTTAGTAACATCTACAGGAGTAATGCCTTCACTACTTTTCTGCCATGCAAGTGTACCTTTGTTTTTTCTAAAGTCAATTACTTGACCTTTATAATCACCTGACACATGATCTGGCATTCCAATATACACATGGTTGTCATTAGTATAAATGTTCTCACCAAATGTAGTTTGTGTTAATGGATATACAAATTGTTCTGCATATATTAAATTGTCTCTAACTGATTCATATACATAAACAACTCCTTTGTCAAGTTTAACATTTCTAAAGTTTGTAAAATCTCTATCAAACGTAGTTTGTGTATTTTGTGTATCTGCATATACAGTAACATCGAATGTTGTTGGAATAGTTTGGTCACCATTTAAACTTGATACTACTAAGTTATCAGCGCCAAAGTCTAATCCAAAGCCAAAACCTTCGCTTTCTTCATTTTGCGGTGGTGTTAGTGTCTGTGTTAAAGTAAATGTGCCGCTTGTTTGTGTATAAACATAAACAACCCCTTGATTTACTTTGTTAGTATCTACTAACATTGCACTAATTGCAATCTGTGTTCCTGCAGGATTTAGTGAAACTTTATCTGCCCATGCTGTAATATTATCAGGTGCCGTAATTGTTTGGTCTAATAAGAACTTATCTCCCACTGCACGGTAAATTGCTAATTTTGTATCTACTGTACTTGAAACAAGTGTTTGCTTACTTGTTACAACTAATACTTGTGCATCATCGCTAATATCAAAACTCTTACTAAACTCTAATATGTTTTCAATAGGATCAAATACATCCTCATCATAGAACGCATTTGCAGTTAGGTTTGGCAAATAACCAACATAATCAACACTTGTGCTTATAGATTTCCAAGAAGTATTTGAAGAACTTGGTACTGCTGCTAATGTTGCTATGTTTGTTGTTGCTTCCCATAGTGCATTACTTTGTACAACAATATTACCTTTTTTGTAAGTGTATGTATTATCAAATACGCCGCGGTAGTTAGAATCTTTTCCGTGCTTCCAACTAATCATATCCCAATAAATTGGATCTAAGATAACATTTTGTGTTGCTGTTGTTGCTTTACGGCAAATATAGTAATCGTCTTTATATGTTACAACGTCACCAATTGCATATGCTGTTAATTTATATTCACCTTGGTAACTATCTGTTGCTTTTGTACCATGGCGGAATATTTCAATTGTTCCTGGATGCGCTCTTCTTCCTGTACTGTCAGTTTCTCCTGTACTAACAATACTGTCACTGCCAACTAGCAATGTATAATAATTTCCTGTTTGTACTATTGCAACTTTAGATCCAAAGAATCTATTTGCTGCTCTATATTCTGATACTAACGTATGCTGATATCTATAAGTACCATCACGCAGTCTTCTATAAATTGCAATGGCACCTTCATTTGCTAATGTTTGTTCTGTGCCAAATTCAGATGCTTTTATATTATAAATTTGTGTATAGTCTTTGTTTAAACTAAATGGTGGATTAGGTAAACGTTCTATACCAGCTTCAGTATTTTCATCAAAGAACCAATATTCTTCATCAATTATTCTAGGTGCTTCAGCAACAGGAAGGTTAGTACTATGTTCAAATACTAATAATTTACCAATTAGCGAAGTACCTAATACTATACTGTTATTAATATCAGTTATAACACCAACTACACGATCAACGTCAGTTGCTCCACGCAAACTAGTATTTGCTAATCTACGTATGTTGAAGCGTCCAATATTTGATTGTTCTAACCAGTCACCTGTTAATATTTTTACATAAATTCTTACACTATTAAAGTTACGCTGTAAATATACAACTTCAGCAGTACTAGTGCTAATAGATGTTAACGCTAATCCATTTTGTCCATCTTTGGGTATTTGTACATCTTCAACAACATCACCAACTTGTGGCTGGAATGCAAAACCCTGGAAATCAAACTCACTGAGTTCCATGTCAATATAGCCGTCCCATAGATCAACAATGGTTTGTTGCTTATTTAAAATATCATAACTTAACCCTGCACCTGGTAGATCAATTACTCTGTTATCAAGATTATACAATCTCATTTCAGTAGCATATCCTACTGATAAAGTATCGCTGTATTCTGTACCAACTCTAACTACAAATTTATTAGATAATTGATCTGCTTCTACACCGTCTTGTGCATCAGCTGCGCTAGGATCGCCTCTATAAGACAAGTTTTCGATATAACTTGAATTATTTTTATTAGTAACATATGTGCCAATTGCACCAACTGTGTTTTGAATGTTGTAGTAATCGTTTGTAGTTCTTGCCGAGCCCTGTGGCTTAACATCAGCATATACCATGCCTCGTCCTGAATCATAATATACAGAATTATTTGAATAACTAAATCCTGTGTTAAACATCCAGTATCCAGCTATTGAAGTACTTTCGCTGTATGTTGATTCTTCTGTATAAAAACCTACAAAGTCTACTTCGTTAATAAACAATTCACCAGTGACATCAAATACACCATTTGTATCTTTTAGATATAGTACTGCGCTATCTCTGCGTGTACTTACATATGCTACAACTGCTGTACCAGTATCTGTTGTTACAACTGAGCCTACTACAGGTAATGTAATAAATGTGTCAATAAACAGTATTGAATCAATCTTTTCAACAATTGTATGTTCTTGTGATATAAATGCACCCGATAATTCAGGTATATCTCCATTAAACGGAAGGAAGTTATCTAATGTAGGATACGCAAAGCTACGTTGATTCCAAAACAAGTTAACAGTATCGTTAGGTTTTGTACCAATGTACATATCTCTTGGAGCACGAACTAAGAAGTGCGAAGTAGTGTTTCCTGGTAGTCCAGGGTCACCTGCAACTAATAAGTTTAGTGATGTACTATCAGCATCTGCTTGAGAAGCAATATTAATATATGTGTCAAACGTACTAAATGGTTGATGTGCAATTTCTGGTAAAATTGCTCTATTAACTTTCCATAAACTTTCTCTATATCTTACAATATCATTTTTAACATAATCTGCATCTGGTTGAAAGTCAAATGTACTTTGGCCATTTGCGTCTGTTTTATAAGCTAGTCTAGTTTTAATGTTACTTGCTTTTGGTAAGCCTGCAACAAGATACTCACCATCAGGCGATACACTAATACTTTTGCCAAAATCAATGTCAGTAATATTAAATAAATTATCATTAACATATGTAATTTCTTGATCTAATATTAAGTTTGATTGCTCTCTAGTTCTTCTATAAACTGAAACTTTACCATTTTGGTCATTAGCTGCTGAAACAAATATATTATTATTATTTTTTGTTACTGCAAAACTATCACTAAATCCTTGATCGGTGCTATCATATTCTGATGTATTAACTATTGTTTGAGAATTTAAATATACAGGGTTATTTTCTAATACTCCCCATTCTGTATCATAATCATCTATCCATAGTTTTTGGTTTGGGTAAATTACCTGTTGTGTAGCTGAATTTATTCCTGCTACATCAGAAACTCTTATAGTTCTTAATTTAGCTACTGGAAAATTACTGACTCCATCTTCTTCTTGATCGTAATCAGTAATATCGTTAGCTGACGGAACACGCAATTTTATCTTGTCAAGATTAATACTGTCAACTTCATATATCCCATTAAGGCTGTAAGTTTCTGCTCCGCGGACACCAATGTATTCGCCCACTGCACAAATATTGTTACCCCATTGTGTTAATGTTATTTCTATTAAGTTTAAGCCGTTGTCTGCTACTTCATTTATAAGTGTATCAATTTTTGTTACAAATGCATTACCGTTTATTAGTTGTTCTACTGACCATGATTTATTATCAGTATCAGTTACCCAAATTGTGTCTCCCAAACTAATTCTATTAGTGTTAACTCCTGCTAAATCAATATAATTGTTAACAATATAATCAACATCGCCTTCATTAGTATATCCTGCTGTTCTAATATATTCATTTGTTACTGTTTTAGTTGGAAACGGTGTATGATCATAATCTGCAGGCCTATCAAATACTTCATTTGGAAGTATTCTATAAATTTTATCAAAGTTAGTTGTAGGTAACGTTCTTACAAGCTCAACTGATTGTGGAGACTCTTGCATTTTATCTTGTTTTAAGTTATATTCTACTTGTTGTACATCATCAACTGCACCAAACCGACCAACTTGTATTGCCCATTCTTCATAAAATTCTAAATTATCAGCAGTATTACCAAGTGCATCAAACAACTTAGTAAACACATTCATTGTACCTTTATCTGCAATAGCGCCTCTATAAAACTTAAATTGACTTACGTCATCATTAATGATATTAGCAAGGTACTGACGTTTTTGATAGCCTATTAAATGCTGAGCCATTTTTTGCTGTTCTATATCGAAACTATCTGAATCTAAATCATAAAAATCAGTAAACTGTGAAATTCTATAATCAAAGTTAGTTACCAGTTCTGATGTTGGTTTTTCATTTAGTCTATACCAAAGGTTACTATTAAAAGTTTGTGTACCTGTAGAATTAGATGTTGCTACATAATAAAATTGTTTGTATTTTACAATATCTCCAATACTATAATCTTTCCAAGCAGTCCAATCAGTAAATGTTGCATCATCATAAACAAACCCAGGAATGTTTAATCCACCATTCCAATTATCCGATCTGTATCCGTTTACTTTTATACGTTCTTGTCTATAACCAGTACTTGGATTGTAAATTGTATCGTTAAAATCTGTAGTATTGTCAATTAAAACAACATGTTCTTTTTGTACTAACGGTAACGATGCATGATATAATCCTTCATCAGTACCTACTGTTTCAATACCAAAACTATTTTGGTCTCTTAATAAACTATTAAAGTCTGAATCTAAGAAATTACCGTCTGCTTTAAAAATACTATAACCGTAAAATTCATCTTTTATATTATCTACTATATAAAAGTCTCTTTTAAACTCTAATAAGTTAGCTGCCGGACTTACTGCAATTATTGAGCTGTTTGCCCAACCTTGTGTTGTCCAGAATAAAAACTGTTTTGCTGCTTGATTCCAATTTTCAACTTCGTTTGAACCTTCAATAACATTGTTAAATTCAAAGCCTATTTCTTTTTGTCTTTGGTCATATCCTAAAATAAAATCAACTACTTCTTGTGCTGAATTAATACGCGATCCATACTGTAACGTTCTAAGTTTATTATCAAAATCCTTTTTAAACTGAGCAGTCCTGCCGCCGGTTAAAGGTAAGTTTGGTAATTTAACTATGTCATCTGTTTCAAAAACTACACCACTTTTAAACGAATCAATAACTCTATAATATGCATTATTATGTATAATTACTTCGCCGCTTAGGTAGTCTTTATTAGTATCCCACGGAACTACTTTTTCTGAAATGCCGCCTACTGTTACTGTACTTGCTGTTGATCCTTCAAGTGCTTCATAATATTCAAAGTATGGTTTTTCTAAATTATAACCTCGTATTATATAACCTAGTTCAGCACGTTCTATAACTATTCCGCTGTAAACTGCTAGTTCATTTGGGCTACTTGTATTTAGAAATACTTGATAATTTTCCTGTGGTACAAATATGCCGTCTTGTGTTAACGACTGTGTTGGAGATCTACTATCTAGTATTAAATTAAATTTTTCTTTGCTTGTAAATCCTGCAATTTTAATACCTATTTGGTTTGATATTGCAGATAAATCTGATTTGTAAGCATTGTATACTGTTAATATATCGCTTGCTGTTAAGTTGTAAATGTAGTTTACAAGTCCAGCTGTTGATGTTCTTGTAGCAGCATCAAAAGTATTTGGTAATGTTAAGTCTTTAATAACAATAGGTTTATTTGTATCTACATCTACCCATTGATTTGATAAATTTTTCTTAATTCTTGAAACATCAAAACCTAAGCTCATTGTTTTTGCAGGCTTGTTTAGCAACATTGCATTTAATATTGCAAAAGGATAATCTGAACTTCTGCGCCATGCATTTTCAATCGGTGCATGATCTCCAAATGCAAAGTTTCTAGTTGCATTTCTTATATCAAAGTTTTTTGCATATCTACTATCTAATGGTGATAAAAGTTTACCATTACTGTCAACTGGAATAAAGCTAGTTAGCCCGGGGCGAGCATAGTTAAGATCAATACGTGTATTAGTTGGGTCTGCAATTTTTCCTTGTTCAAGATCTTTCCAAAGTACTAAATTGTCGCCTGTATACGGTGCTGGTCCATAAACTGTATTCCACCAATTTGGCTTAGATGTTATTCCTAACATTTCCCAAGGATGACTATGTGGACGATCTGTGTCAAATGCTCTAACATACATACCTCTCCAGAAGCCTGGATTAGTATTACCATCTGGTGATGTAGTATCTGCATAATTAAATGACCAATTATTAGTCCTGTCATAAAATGTGTTATTAGTATATGTTTGATTATTTAAATTTTCTATTAACCATCTTTGGAAATTTCCTAACAATGTGTTATCTACTTCAGCTTTAGAGAATTCATTAACTCTAAATTCACCGCCCGTAAATGTATCAACATTTAATCTATCAGATGAGTATTCTACTTTAATATTATTAAATATTCTTTTTTCAAGTTCTAATAATAACTCATCTCTAAAGTCTTGATATGCTCTAGTATAGCTACCATCGTGTCCTTTAATAAATGCAACACCAATTGGATATTCATCTACTTCAATGTCGTCAATACCACCAAGTGTCGAATCTGCTACAGGAATATAAAATAATTTATTAAATCCTGTAAATGTATGTGATTTCGAAAGTGCTCCTGTACCTGCTGCACTTTTAGTTGTGTATACAGGATAAAACCAACCTCTATTTCCAGTGATATCATCTTGTCCGTAAATCTTAAACGGTCCAGATGTTTCTGGCTCTTTACCTAATACAGTATCATCTATTGTTAGTTCAGGATAATACTTTGGATATAGTCCTAATTTAGTTGGTGTTGGAGCAATAAAACTTCCGTCAGTATTTGCATACTCGTGGATTTCAATTTTATCATTTTCAACTTGGTTAGCATCAATTGAAACATATCCTGCAATATTGAAGTTGTAATCTTTTTGGTGTACTAACTGCACACCATTTAAATAAACAATTACACTTTGTGATGTTAGTGTTGATAAATTAAAATTATCAGTAATTGGATATTCAGTTGTTCTTGCATCAAGAACAGTATATTCAATTTTGTTAGATGCTCCAGTTGCAATCATATCCGAGAAGTAAAACGGCTGTGATTTTATTTTATCTCTATTGATAGTTTTTATAACAAAATCTACGTGTGCCTTTGTAGGACCATCGTAGCCTAAATTAGCAGCAGTATCTAAAAATGTTTTCTTATATCTTGAATATTCTTTTTGTGAATAAGATATTGCTTTTACAATATTATATGACTTATTTGTAGTATGGTACAATGGTAAGTTAATTGGTCCACTATGTTTTACAAATCTTTTACCAAAGCGATCTAAATCTCCTAAATCACGCAAGTTACTTATACCTAAGTATTCACCAGTATAACCTGGTATATCTTCCAACATACTATCAACGTGGTCAATTACTTCGCCTAATGTAAATTGATTAACATCGTCATTTAACGGATTGCGTTCTAAGTTATATGGAAATTCATAGTATCCATTTTTATTTTTGCTAGTTTTAGAATCTGTTTTAATTTTAACAACATCATTTGCTTCTAATGCTGTATTAAATACAACAACAGCATCTTGTGCAGTTTTATCAATTGTATAATCAGTATCAATTAACTTTAATTTATTATTAACAAAAACAACAACTTTTAAATCAGTTACAGAACTTGAATTTTCATAAACATCAATTTTAAATTTTTGTAATTCAGTTTCTGTTGCTGCGTATTCTTGTATAACAAACTGTTTACTATTTGACGGAGTGCTACTAAAACCGTTTACATATGAAAACTTTGTAAGTGTTGAATATTTCTTTAAATATCCGCTACAAATACTTTGTGAAAATAACTCAGTTTCACTTTGGTATGTAAATGTATCATTTAATAAATTAAAATCAAAAACAATATCACCCGAGTTTTCAATAGACTTATAAGCTAATGGAAAACCTAATTCAGTATCTACAGTACCTTCACCTTCTGCATATGAAAATAACTTAGTACCTTTAAATGTTGTTGACGGATAAAATGCAATATCACTAAAACTATTTGTATTGGAGTCAAAAACTTCAAATGACGGTGCTTGGTTACGTGCAGTTTTTTCTTGTGCTGCTGTCCATTTATCACCGTGGTAATGATAACTTTTACCTGCATTTTTTACACCCTGTGTAACTAATACTGTTTCTAAATCAATCGGTAATGTATCTGTAGTTTCAATTAAACTTATCTGTCTGTTGTTTGCAATTTTAACAAATTTAACTTGATAAATTTTACCACTAACTAATGCGTCAGTATCTGCTGTAAACAAGATACGCATATTATCTGCTAGATTAATACCATCAATGTTATAACCAATTTGTCCTTCAATTGTACTAAAGACGTCTTTAGTAAATGTATCTACTAAATCAACATCTTGTTTAGCAATAGCACCAAAGTTATCTAATTTTAGTCCTGCTTCAAATTCAATAATAGGACGTTTAGCTCTAGTTGATTCGTCAACTACTACCGGCATATGGTTAAGTTCAAAACTTTTTTGAATTACATCTTTATGGTGCCATCTGTTATAACGACTCCAAGCATTTCTATCAGGAGATGCTCTATTAACAACAATGTAATCTTTGTTTGTTGCATTTGCTGTAGCATCTGAGAATGGTAATGTATCAAAACTATCACTATCAAATGCAATACGTTTTGTATCACTATATGCAGCTGGGATAATTAAATTTTTATCTTTAATTAATTTAATCTTATCTCCAACGCCTTCTACATACCAATCATTTTGTTCATAATCATTAGGTAATACATCGCCCTGGAACTTAATTTTCATTCCATTTGATAATTCTACGCCGTTAGCACTTTTGTATGTTTTTTTACCTAAAATGTCTTCACCAACATCTAGGAATGCATTTTCTTCAATGTCGTAGATTCTAATTTGACCACTAGTATCTACTGCATTCTTACTAATATAATATAATCTGTCAGGTGCATTAACAGGAATAGTAAATTCAATAGTGCCTTTTTCAATATAAGCAATTGCTACTTCTTCGCCTTCTTCACCTAACTTACGAATTCCATCTGGATATAATGTTGAAACATTATCGTCATCTGCAAAAGTAACACTGCCGCCACTTGGAAGAATGATAAATTCACCTTGGTCATATTCGTTGCCGTATAATACTGCATCAAATAATCCACTTGCTCTAAGTCCTTGTGTGCCTGCTGTTAAAATTGCACTGCCAGGAGTAAATGTTCTACTAATAGCAATTGCCATTGGGTGTCCAGGAGCATCAATTTCAAAGCGGTATGTTTGGCCGCGGTATAGTTTTAAATTAGGATTGCGTGTTAATCCATCATTAAATACATAAGCAATATTATCGCCTTGGTCTTCAGTTGTAACAGTATATGTACTAACAACTTCTCTGCTTTGTCCCCTTACAGGAATACTAATAGGACCATTTGGCATCCAGTAATATTCACGAAAGTTTACAAATTTATCCCAATCAATATTTGGGTTCCATGCATATGTTTCTTGGCCGTTTAGTCTACTATGGTTAGTGGTGTTTGCTCCAAATACATTTAATTGTCCAACATAATCATTATAATCTTTATAAAAAGTTACGTTGTTGTATACATCTTTAATAACAGTAGAAGGCTCTAATTGATAATTAGTTCTATCTGCTGTTACATCATTTACATAATTGTCTGTAGTTTTAAATGCTTTAGCAGTTGTTCTACCATAATATCCATTAATCTTTTCAGCAACGCCGGGTTGTATAAGTTGATCAAGTGTACCTTGTAAAAACTTTTTGTTAGCCTGTGTTCTAAAGAACTTAGGTAAAAAATCACTTGATGTAATTTTATTATTTTGCCCCGGTACTGGCAATGCACTTTCGTTTTGATCATTCTTAGCCATTAGTAACTATAGCCTCCACCGTTTGAACTGCTGCTTGAACTGCCACTCGATCCACTACTTGGTGTAGTGGTAGTAGTTGTACTTGTACTTGTTGATGCACTGCTTGTAATCCCTGCTATTGTACTAGTTGACACTTGATTTATTACTGTGCCGCTTGCTTGTAAGTTAGTTGCTGTTAATTGATCAATTGTTTCAATATCGGTCACTTTAGCAGCACTTGCAAATATTTCATCTGGTTCACTCTTTATTTCAAATAAGCTACCAAACGATTGTGTAGTTTGGCGCGGTACTATTAGTATACTTACCAGTTTTGGAGACAGCTGGTTTATGATATAGGCACTAAGTTCTTGGAAGTAAAAAGTTTCTCCAAAGTCCCAGTTTTCAATATCAAAGAATTTATTAATAGCTTCAATAATATTAGATTTGAGCTCATTATCATTAATAACCATATTAGTATTTTTAACAATTTTAAATTTAACTTGTAAATCTGGCGCTGCCTTGTCACCAAACAAAATTTTATATTTTACAGGATGATATATTAATTCGTCACTTAAACTTTTAATTTTGTTTATTTCTGATCCGTAACTTCTAAACAATTCGTCGTTGCTAGGTGGTTTTGGCTTAACATTAATTGATCCTGCAATATATTGTTTAACTTGTGTATCATAAGTTTTAGTTAATATGTAAGTATCTATAATATTACTTGCACTTGGATCAATTCTATAACCACTATCTGCAACATGCGTATAATGGAATTTTAGATCTGCACGACCAAAATAGGCTTTATAATCAGTATTGATTGTTGTATTGTTTAGTGCTTTATTTAATTTTCTAAAAATGTCTTCGTCAATTAAGTAAAATATTTGACCTTCTAAACGTGAACTATAAGGTGCAATTGCAGCTTCGTTTTGAACTATAACTATTTCTGGAACAGTATTAACAATAGGATTTGAAAAATATTTAAAATCTTCTACGCCGTCTGTAGTTGTATATTTCTTTTGAAATATTAGTTTATCTTCTGTATCAATAGTAGCATCTTCTTCACCAACAATTTGTTCAAATATTGTTGGATCATCAACTATGCCATCATCGTCAAGATCAATAAATTGAACTTGTATTTTACGGCTGTCTAAATAACCTTCTGAATCTCTGTATGCATCTGTAATTGTCCATCCAAAATCTCTTGTGAACGGTGATAGCTCACCTGGTTTACGGTTAATGTTTAAAATATTGATTTTATCTCTAACAATTTGTCCAGTCGCTGGATCATAAATTTTATCAGCAGCGTCAAAGAAGAATCTAATTTCATCAGCACTTTCCATTACATAACGTAAATTACGATATGTAATTGTATATTTTTCACCATCAGTCTTAAAATATAACATCCAACTTGCATCAAGATTTTCGCCTGTAATATCACCTGCTTTACCTGTGGCAAAATTATTAAGTGTATTAATGTCTTCTGCTAATACCATTTTCCACTGTCTGTCATATTGATCATATCTAAGAGCAAAATCTTTATATTCAAATGTTTGGTCAATTAATTCTATTTTAATATCGTTAATTAATGCTCTAGAAAAGTTTGGCACAATTTGTTCTAATATAGCGCCTGTCGGTATAACATCATTTAACACAATTGGTGCTAGTCCAGCTTCGTCAATTATTGTACCGTTGCCAGTTACAGATATAACTTTGCACCATTTGTAACTTGTCTTACCTAAATGGTCACCGCCATTACCATCATCCATTAATATACCGCTTGGCATAAAATGTTTGCCAGCAGGTGCAACAAATTTTAACATTGCTCCTGCTTCTAATAATCTTAAACTATTAGCAGTAAACGTCCCTACAGTATATGCATTACTATCAATATCATTAAACAAACCTAATGATTGGTTTGTACTTGTAGCTGATTGTGTCCATGTTGCATTAAGGTCACTAACAATAATTTTAGGATATTTTGCAAGATAGAAATTTTGTGAATTAATATTGCCTAAAATACTTTCAATAGTATTGTATATAACACCTTCAATATCTGTTTGAGTATTGAATGTAAATGTCTGTTTTTCAGTAAATTCTTCTTTGTAAATTACTCCGTCATCTGCAAACAAACTGGTGTTTGAATATTTTCCACTAGCATCTTTTAGATCAAAGAATCTACTGATACCGCTTGAAATTCTATTTGAACTTTTAGTTTTAATAATATTTTGACTAATTGCAAGAGGTCCAATATTGTAATCTTCGCCTGTAACTAATCTATTTTGTGTATAATATGTTGCTGGAGCATTTTGTTTAATTTCTGTATTAGTTTCTGCAGGTGCACCATTACTAACTGTGTAGTTTAATTTAAGTCCAACAGTAAGAGTTTGTTGTGAACCGTTTCTTGATTGATAAGGAATATCAATACTTACTGTATTAATTGCACTTGGAGTAATTACACTACGCAGATTATTACTAGTTCTATAATATGATCTAAAGTTTCCTGCTGGTAAATTGCCAAATACACCGTCACTAAACACTAAGTTAATTCTATCACCAATACGTGTTGTTACTGCAAATACATCTCTAGTTTTATTAAACAAACTATTGTAGATAACATTGTTACCTTCTACAGCATCAATTTTGGTCCATTCATTACTTTCAAATCCTGCACTGTTTAGAGCAAATAACCAAATATCACTATCATTAATGTTTTCAGCATCAATCTGTACTGACTGATTTGGTGTTGGATTTGCAACATTAAAGTTACCTGTTTCTAATTTACCTTGACGGAAATGCATAAAGAAACCAGTGTTAGCACTGCCAGCGCCAGAACCGTCATCACGGAATAAAAATGCTGGGCTATTACCTGGCAATGGTGCTTCTTCTAAAATACTTTCGCCAGTTATATCAGTACTTACTACTTCAAAACGGGTGCTTACGCCTTCAACTCTTTTAGTAAACGGGTAAATTGCTTGTCCAGTATTAGAAGCATTTAATCTATATTTTTGTGTTTGTACATCTGCAATTAATGCAGACTTTAAAGGATTACCAATTGAGTTTGATAGTGGTAATGCTGAATTTAAAATTTTAACAAACTGCTCAAAATAAGATGTATTTGTTTGATCATTCCATTTTATTGTAAGGCCTGCTAAATTTAACCCATTAGAATCTAGAAGATTTTCTGTAGTTTTGATTGTATCAAATTTAAGTAGACCATTTGCTGCTTGATTACGTCTTGGGTTATATGATAACATACGTGCTAGACGTAGTACACTTTCTCTGCGTTCTGCTGTTTCAAGGAAGTTTTCACGTGCATTTAAATCAATACGGAATGATAGGTTTTGCCCAAGGAAAGCAATCATATCAATTAACGCAAGATATTCACTCGATTCAATATAATCATTAAAATCTTCTGGATAATTTTGACGTAAGTAATTGATCATCGTACGGCGTAAATTATCAAAGTCATAACTTTGAAAATCAGCGTTACGGAATGATTGGTAAATTCTTTTCCAGTCCTCAGCTACTAATAACCTTGACTGTCTATCATTTGCAGACATATGCGTTTCCTTGTTTATACTAATATTTAGCTGAAAGGAAAAAGTGCGTATTTAATTTTGTACTTATAAAAGTCCGTTTTCTTTATCAAATTTGAACCGCAATTGATCCGTTATTCCAAATGGAAGAACACTTATAGTACAATCAACTTGGATACCTTGCTCATAAGTATCAATTACAATGTTATCTGCTTTGATTCTAGGATCGTAATTGATAATTTTAGTTACATCTTCAATAATTGCTTCTTGTACATCAACTGTAAATGGTTCGTAGAGCATATCCCAAATAATAGTACCAAACGTAGGATCGCTTAGTTTTTCTGTTTGGCGGATATGAAAGTGGTTAATTAAGTCTTGTTTAATGAGCTCAAAGTCGTAAACACTAAAACTTTTAGCGTCTGCAATAGTTGAAAAACCTCTGTATTTTCTACCTGTATTAGCTGTTTGCACAGGTTGCTGTACAGTTACTCGTTTATATAAATTTTTTTCTAATTGGCTCATACTATATTTACCCCTTATTGTGCGCTACTGTGTGGCGTAACAGGGCTTATTGTAGAGCTGTTATCTGTCGGTTCCATCGTTGGTGGGTTTGCTTGTGCTTCTGCAATTTCTTGTTCTAAACTTCTAAGAGCATCTGCTTCTTCATTATGGAATCTGTTAACAACGCTTGTTCTAACTGCACCTGTACTGCTTCTAAAATACTTACTTCCATTGTTAGCACGGCGTTCACTATATACTGCTCTAACTATTGCTGCATCAGTTGGTTCTGTTAATGATACTTCATTTGGCGGAAATCCTATTGCAGCTAACGCTCTCTGGAATATATTACGTGCGCCGCCTTGACCATGTTGAATAGCTGTTGACCAAACAACATTTTGCACTGTTAGCGAACGTTCATTTACATCAAGATTTGTTCTATTTTTAATAAGTCTTGCACCTGGGGCATAATATGCAACTACTGCATATTGATGTTGTGCTTCTGCACCTTCTGGTGTTGCCATTACTTGCGCCCATGCTGCTTTATATGCCGGTGTGCCTGCTCTTGCTGCTGCTGGTCCACCTGCTTGTAATAGCGGTGATGCAAGTTCTCCATGATTACGTCCTAACCAAGCATGGAATTCATTCATTACACCTACGTTTGCTGCAAGTTGGTATGTACCATAACTAAAGCCGCCTGTACTATCCCAACCAATAGTTGCTGGATTTCCTCTTGATTCATATCTAGCACTCAATGAACCTAATTCTGGATCAAAGTTAAAGTCACTAGTATAATCGCCAGGTGGCACAGGTGGTTGCCCGTTACCTGGACCTCTTGTAATATGTCCTGTACTAATATTTCCTCCACTACCTTGTACATAACCACTAGCTGTTCTTCCTTGCATATTTTTATTAAATGTATCAGGAGTAAGTACTCGGTCTGAACTAGGAAGCGGACCTGGTGATTCTCTATCTGTTTCAACTTTCTTAAATGCTAACGGATTAGAGTTTTCATGATGTGGCCACGGTTCGTGTTGTGGTGCTCTTGTAAGGATACTTTCAAAACTAGTTATTAATCCGCCTGGCTTAACTTTAGGCAATGTAACTGTTTGTAATGGTTCAACTGCAACTGCTTTGTTTGCAGGTGCTGCTGTTGGACCGTTCATATGTACATATGTTGCTGTTTCTCTATGTTCTTTAGCACTAGTAATATGCGTTGAGCCGTCAGCTGTTAATCTATTATCAGCACTAGTATGAATATGTAAGTTTTTACCTGTATCTATATATTGCGATCTATCTACCTTAATATGTTGGTCTTTTCCTACAGTAATTTTACTAGTTTGACCTACATGTAAATTAAAATTACCTTTAGATTCAATTTGTACTCTGCCACTCTCTGCACCCCTAGCTTTTCCAGCGGCTTTGATATTAACATTTCTGCCTGCTTCCATGTTTATATCACGGCCTGCTGCAATATTAAAATCATTATCAGTTGTAACACTAACACTATCATGTGCATAGATATCAATTTTACCATCACTGGTCATTTCTATCCAAGTTGTTCCACGAGCATTACCAATATAAATTAAATCTTCACTATTATTCATTAACAGTTGATGGCCTGTTCTAGTTCTAATACGCATTAATTCATTTTGCGGAATAGTTCTGTCGCCACCTTCTTCGCCTGTGCCTTTATTTTTATAAATTGGCGGACCATCTTCTGCATGTGTAGCACGTACAAAGCGTTCATCACCATCATCCATTACAAAACTTGTACCGCCTAGTCTATTTGATGGTGTAACTATTTTTTCGCCTTTTGTGCCGATTTCAGTAACCGGACTTTGATCTCTTCTATCTTTAGGACCAGGCGTACTTAGGCCAAATACCATACTTGGAACTTCTCTTCTAGCACTAGTAGTTGTAGTTCCTCTAACTTCGTCATTTATTAAACCTTGTATTTCTAATGTTTCTGAGAAGTCTTTATTATAAGGTTTAGTAAATAATGTAGGATCAACTTTTGATCCAGTTTCTATTGCTTTATTGTATTCGCCTACAGGTAATTTTCTACCTGCTAATGTAGGTGGTGTTATTCCAGTTGTATTTTCAGTGGACGCTCTACCATCAGGAACCATAAAGTTCATATAATCTGCAGGTATACAACCTATCCAATATCCAAAATTTGTGTTTCCTTCAGCAAATATTACAAGTACTTTAGTTCCTACATCAGGCGGTACCATCCACATACCATAACTTTTTTGTGTGTGTTCATAGCCATCGTTAGCACTAACTGCTGAATGCGGAGTTACTCCGTAAAATGGTGAAAGATATTTTACATTTAATAATTGTCCACTACGCTCTGGCGAGCCTCCTGAACTAGTATATTTTAATAGTTCTACAACTAATCCGCCCATATATTTACTATCAAGATTATTAACAACAATTGCTTCATACGGTCCTGAATCTTTAAATCCAGTTTTTGCAGCACTAGTTGTTCTTGAATAATTTCCGTTAGCCATTAAAAGGGTCCTCTAAAATTTCCACCATATGCATCATCAAAGTCTACATCTGGATCTTGAACTGGTGCTGCTGGCGCTGGTTCTGTTGTTCCGCCGCTTGTCACTAGCTGTCCTTGGTTAGTTCTACTTGCTCCACTATTAGGCGTATAAACTTTTTTTCCTGAATTAAAATCATATCTATCAAAGCCGGGAGTGAGTGGTTCATATATGTATACACTTCCTGGAACTATTGGTTCAGGAGCTGATTGTGCATTAGCCGAATCAGGACCTGTAACTGTAGTCGGTGCTGTTGGTGTTACCGGGCCAGGTCCTCCAAAAGCATCTAACGGAGTTTCTGGTGCTGCGGCAGCATCACGTGATTGTCTTAATATACGATCTTGGTAAGGTTCTGATGCAGGAGCCGTTGCTGTACCTGCACTAGTTGTTTGAGGATTATTAGGTAAACAAGGATCTGCTTGTCCTTGTCCACTTATTTGATCTGGTACTTGTATACCGCCTCCAGTATTATTTTGTCCGACATCGCCGCCTGCGCCGCCAAAAGCATTAAGTGGATCAGTGACAGCAGATGTTACAGTTTCGCCAACGCCAAAGTTAGTTGCATCATTTGTATTAGATCCTTCTCTAGAAGCTGTATTAGCCGATGGAGGAATTTTAGTTTTAGTTCTAGCTTTCCTTAATATAGCATCGTCATACTGTTTTGCTTGATTAGCAGCAATATCTTTTTGCTGCTCTTCGCCAATAGCTACATTTCCTACAACAGTCTCTTGTGTTGTTGAACCGCTTGCAGATGTATTAGTTGTTGTGATTGTTTTTATATTTGTTTTAGCACCAGTTGTTTGTCCTACTTGTATAGGAGGACGACTGTAATCTAACATTGGATCTGGTAAGTAAACAGGAACACCTTTATAATTACTAACTCTTACCGAACCTCTTGGTTTAATAGATTGCTTTATATTTTCTTCGCGCCATTCTATCATTTTTTCATATAAGGGAATAAAGTCAATATCACCTTTAAAATCATCTGGCACGTTCTCAGGAAATAGTGCAGGTATTCTTTCTCCTACCCACCAATGTGGTTGATTTGGATATAACAATCCGTCCCAAATTGTATCAGTATTATCAATTACACAAACAATTTTATACGGGCGTCTTGCATTGAAAATAACATTTTCACCATATTCCCACATGTCAAAACAATTTTTAAAAATTTCTCTGCCACGGCCAATACCTAACTCTTCTTTGTACCAAGGGCCTACTTCTTCTACAGGAACTGCGTTTTCTTGTTCAAGTTTGCCGGAACTTTCTTCTGGTAAGCCACTATCGTCATCGTGTTCTGTTGACATATTAACCTCCTAACAACTTGCTAACTTTTGATTTTGCTGCGCCGCTTGCATTATTGATTGCATTACTAGCAGCATTACTTGCATTATTTACTGCATTTGCGGCAGCGTTTTGTGCTTTACTGGCTGCGCTATCAACAATACCTTGTGCATTACTAATTGCTGCGCCTGCGCCTCCAAAAGCATCTAGTTTTGGTATAACTTTAGATAAGTCAGGTGCTTGTGCTACGCCAAAATCTACACCTTCAATTAATGGACTAACATCTGGTATAACTGTTGGTAATTTTGCTTCAAGTGCTTTTGCATCTGCTGCTAATTTGTTAGCAACATCATCAGCAATTGCAGGTCCAATATTTCTAATATCATCTGTTAATGGTGCTGGCATACAATCCGGGCTATTGGATCCTGTTTGTCCAACTGTGCCATCTGACTGTGTTCCATCTTTATTTAGAGCTGCACTATTATCAACATTTATCAAATTACTACTTCCTGTTGTTTCTTTATCATCTTGACCTTTACGTCTAATCATTTTAAGTGTTTGTGTAAATTGTCCTTTTGAAAATCTGTTAGTTACTGCCCATATTTGAAACAATCCACTAAATCCAGGAACAATCTGTGGAAACTCCATTGTTGCTCCTGTTACTTGATAATCAAATGGTGTTCTAAAGTTTACTATACAAAATACCGATTGATCTAAATAATTCATAGTACCATCTTGTGTTATAGCAGGACTTTTGCCGTTTTCTGCAACGTAGTTACCAGTTTGTTGTGGAATAAAATATGGATCTCCAACAATTTCCATTTCTGCTGTAACCATATCAATAGTCATATTTGTAATTCTATCATGGAACATTTCTGCAATTTGCTTGCGAATATCAGAGCCGCCGCCACCAGTAGGATTAGCAACACCGTTATTAAATTGCATTCCATTAGCAGTATCGTCTGC
>Ga0228674_1000111_pt1 | contig 63907 bp, 54 predicted proteins | sample 1D_rmetaG_FD_189054 | JGI IMG/M metagenome (GOLD analysis project Ga0228674, IMG submission 189054) | Seawater microbial communities from Monterey Bay, California, United States - 1D_r | ecosystem: Environmental > Aquatic > Marine > Coastal | place: USA: California | collected 2016-09-26
CGGTAGTGGTACGCGCTTTGCTTCAGAAATCCCTAAGCAATATACGTCTTTAGCTGGTGCAACTGTATTGCAACACGCTTTACGGCCCTTATTCCTACATCCTAAATTACATACTGTGGTTATCGCACTAGCACCTAACGATAGTTATTTTGCAGGGCTTAAAATAGCCAGACATGGCACCCAGTTAGATTGTGTGGATGGTGGCAACAGTCGCGCTGAGTCAGTCCTTAATGCCTTAAAGTTTTTGCAAGGTAAGGCTAAGCAAAATGACTTTGTCTTAGTGCATGATGCTGCCAGACCCTGTCTGCGCGCGGCAGAAATTGATGATTTATTAGCGGCCTGCGAAGATGAAGCCATAGGTGCTATCTTAGCGCTGCCAATGAATGACACGGTCAAGCGGGTAACAGACCATAAGATTGTTGAGACTGTCGATCGCACTATGTTATGGCGTGCAGTTACCCCACAGATGTTTCGTTTTGGTGTTCTGTTCGATGCCGTAACTGAAGCACTCAAGGTCAATTATGAAATTACTGATGAAGCCAGTGCTGTAGAACGAGCCGGTCTGTCGGTAAATATCGTTGAAGCTGATGCTAGTAATATTAAGATTACGCGACAGCAGGATGTTAGCATTGCTGAATCTTTGCTGTCTTTGGAGTGATGGGAATGCGAGTAGGACAGGGGTTAGATGCCCACCGTTTTTGTGCTGGTGATCGGGTCGTTCTAGGTGGCGTGAGCATCCCACATGATCAAGCCTTACAAGCACACTCTGATGGTGATGTATTGTTGCATGCGATCTGTGATGCACTGTTAGGTGCTGCTGCATTAGGTGATATTGGTCGTCATTTTTCAGATCAAGATGCAGCGCATAAGAACCGTGATTCTAGAGAGTTTCTGCGCGAAGTCGCTACTATGTTAGCAACTGCTGGTTATAGTATCGGTAATATCGACGCCACCATTGTCGCGCAAAGACCCAAAATGAGCCCACATACAGATTTAATGCGACAGAATATTAGTACCGACCTTGGTATCGAAGTAGATGTAGTCAATATTAAATCGACTACCACCGAGCAGATGGGGTTTACTGGTCGTGAAGAAGGCATAGCCGCACTAGCTATCGCTTGTTTGCAGTCTATCTAACACAATGTCAGTAGAAGAATATTTCTCCCCAGAAGGGCGTTTGGCTGGGTCTGTTAATGGCTTCAAGCAGAGGCCACAACAACTGGAAATGGCGCGCGCTGTAGAAGAGGCCATCGACCATAATGGCACCCTAGTGGTTGAAGCTGGTACCGGAGTTGGTAAGACCTTTGCCTATCTTATTCCGGCAATACTGTCAGCCCTCAAGGTTGTGGTTTCTACGGGTACTCGACACTTACAAGATCAATTGTTCTATACCGATCTGCCAGCCTTACAAAAAGCCTTACCAGTCCCTGTCGATGCAGCTATTTTGAAAGGCCGTGCTAACTACCTATGCCTTTATCGATTGAAACAGGTGCAGCAAACAACCGAAGAATCGGCGCGAGATTATCGCGATCTATTAGAGATTGGTGAGTGGTCTAAGCTGACACAAACCGGTGATATTGCAGAGGTAAATAAAGTTACCGAGCGCTCAATGCTTTGGTCTCAAGTGACCTCAACGCGGGAGAATTGCCTAGGTGGTGATTGCCCAGACTTCAAGCAATGTCATGTCTTGAAGGCACGTAAACGGGCGCAAGATGCGAACCTAGTGGTGATCAATCATCACCTCTTATGTGCTGATCTGGTATTGAAGGATGAAGGTTTTGGTGAGTTATTACCGACTGCCGATGTCTTTGTGCTGGATGAAGCACACCAACTTACGGATGTCTTACCAAACTTTTTTGGTAATGGTATGAGTAGCCGCCAACTGCATGATTTAGTGACTGACTTGAGTAAAGAGGGTAAAGCTCTGACAGGTGATAATGGTGCAGTAGCAAAAACTTATTACGCTTTACTCGAATGTATGGAGCAGTTTTATGCCACCGTCGCAAAGTTTGCAGGTGAGCCCAAAGTACTATGGTCTAAAGTCTTAGATCAATCCAAGGTCGCTGATAGTTTCCAAACCTTACAAGAAAAGAGTCTTGAGCTTGAAGAACTGCTGATGAGTCATGCAGGTGATAGCCCTGGTCTGACGCAGTGTTATAAGCGACTGATAACTATCAATGGTAATCTGGATGAATTCTCACAGATCAGTCGAAAATCAGTGCAATGGCTAGAGATTGGTCGCCGTCGTTTTCGTTTGGGTAGTGTGCCGCTGGATGTCTCTGTGCCGTTCCAACGAGCGATTCAAGACTATGATTGTACTTGGATCTATACCTCGGCGACTTTAACTGCAAACAAAAGCTTTCAGCACTTTACGCGTCAACTAGGCTTAGAAGATGCTGAATGTGTGTTTTGCGATAGTCCCTTTGATTACCCGAAACAGGCACGCTTATTTCTGCCACAGTTGCCGATGCAACCTAACGATGAAGGCTATACCGATGCAGTGATTGCGCTGAGTCGTCCTTTATTACAAGCCAGCGAAGGCAATGCTTTTATCCTCTTTACTAGTCATCGCGCCTTAAACCGTGCTGCGAGCTTGTTAAAGAATGACACTGAATTTGATATCTTGGTACAGGGTACGGCTGCTAAACGTGAGTTATTAAAAGAGTTCCAATCACGTAAACGCAGTGTCCTACTGGGTACGCAAAGCTTCTGGGAAGGTGTTGATGTGAAAGGAGATGGTCTGTGTTTAGTGATCATTGATAAGCTACCCTTTATGTCGCCATCAGACCCATTGATACAAGCGCGATCACGTGCCCTTGAAGAGGCTGGTGAAAACCCATTCACTAGCTTCCAGATTCCTCAAGCGATCTTGAATTTAAAGCAGGGTGTGGGTCGTTTGATTCGTGGTGAACGTGATCGCGGGGTTGTGGTATTAATGGATCCTCGAATTAAAACTAAAGGCTATGGTAAATCTTTTGTCAGTAGTCTGCCGGCGATGACGGTCTGTGATCAACCTGGGCCTGTGATCGACTTTCTCGAGACTATCCAACGTGAGCGGACACGATGAAACTATTAGCTATTGAGACTTGTACCGAAGCCTGCTCGGCAGCGGTCTATGTTGATGGTGAGATAATGGAACGCTATCAGATTGCTGCTAGGCAACATAATGAATTAATCTTGCCGATGGCCGAGCAGGTTTTGGCTGAAGCACAAATCAGTCTGTCACAATTAGATGGCGTAGCCTTCGGTTGTGGCCCTGGTGCCTTTACTGGCGTGCGTATCTGTACTGCTGTTAGTCAAGGCATTGCCTTTGCCCATGATTTGCCACTGTTGGGTATTTCAAGTCTGGCTAACCTGGCTGCCCAAGTAGCAACTTCTGGCCAGAATGAACAGCAGCAGGTGTTTGCTGCCATCGATGCGCGTATGGGTGAGATTTACTATGGTCATTATTTAGTGGCATCGAATAGCGTACCAGTATTATCTGGCACAGAGCAGGTGGTCACTGCTGAGGCGCTTAATCTAGAGCTAGCTAACTTTGATTATGGCATGGGTACGGGCTGGCAGAGTTACGCCGAGCCCTTGATGGCAAAAACGGCTATCAAGCCAGAGGCGATCGATCCCAATGCCTTACCACGCGCCTCAATCACTGCACGATTAGCTGCTATGCAATGGCAAGAAACCACACTATTGCAACCTGAGCAGGCACAACCAATGTATCTGCGCAACAATGTCGTACATCAAAAGAAAGCTACGCCGAAGTCATAATGCAACCTTTTCATTTAGCCTTTCCAGTTAAAGATATCGCTGCTACACGAGCGTTTTATACGCAGATGCTGCGTTGTGAAGTAGGTCGTGAAGACCTACGTTGGATAGATTTTGATTTCTTCGGTCACCAGATTAGTGCGCATCTTGATGAATCCTTAGAAGGCTCATGTGCACATAATGCAGTTGACGAACAGGCGGTGCCATCACGTCACTTTGGGATGGTTCTACTTTGGGATCAGTGGGATGAACTATTGGCACATCTTAAGCAAGAAGGGATGATATTCAGCATTCAGCCCTATACCCGCTTTGCCGGTGAAGTCGGTGAGCAGCGCACCTTCTTTATTCAAGACCCTAGCGCTAATTTTTTAGAGTTTAAATGCTTCCGTGAAGAGCAAAGCGTCTTTGCTAATAAATAAAGCAGGCGAGATCTAAGCATTTTTAAAAGTGCTTATAACTTTGCCATCTTCTCTCGTTGCTGTAATAGATCATGCAGGGTCTGTTCTTGTTCTTGCATACGCTGTTGCTCTTTTTCAACAACTGCGGCCGGTGCTTTATCGGTGAAGCCAGGGTTAGCCAACTTTGAGCGTGTCTTGCCGATATTGATTTCAAGCTTGCTGATGTCTTTGCTTAGGCGTTCTATCTCAGCATCTTTATCAATTAATCCTGCTAAAGGAATCAATACCTTCATTTCACCCACTAGTGCGAGTGCTGCCTCGGGTGCTTCTTCATCTCCCAGTATGTCGATGCTTTCAATCTTTGTTAATTTCTTCAGCGCTGCTTGATGTATTTTGATCTGTTTTAGATCACGTTCACTGGCCTGCTGACAGAGTGCGGTTAGACCTTGCTTTGGAGCGATATCCATTTCTGAGCGAATCTTACGCACACCAATAATAAATTCTTTCAGCCAGTCGATACTGTGGGCACTGTCGACATCAACCCAAGCATTATCACTGCATGGATAGTCTTGCAGCATGATAGTGGTCGCCTCTTTACCTAACTTCGGTGCGATAGTCTGCCAAATCTCTTCCGTGATAAAGGGAATGATTGGATGCATTAGGCGTAATAAGGTTTCTAAGACTTCTAGTAACACACGGCGTGTCTGTCGCTTGGCAGCCTCATCATCAGAAAACATAACAGGCTTGATCAACTCGAGATACCAATCACAGAACTCATTCCAAGTGAATTCATACAACGCCTTAGCTGCTAGATCAAAACGATAGTTCTGGAAATCATGATGCACGATATCGATGAGTTCTTGTTGACGACTGAGGATCCAACGATCGGTGATGCTCAGTGCCTTAAAGTCGATACTGTCTGCAATCTCTGCATCTTCACAGTTCGTCAAGACAAAGCGCGATGCATTCCATAGCTTATTACAGAAGTTGCGATAGCCTTCGATACGATTCAGGTCAAACTTAACGTCACGCCCAGTTGAGGCTAATGCCGCGAAGGTAAAGCGTAAAGCATCAGTGCCGTAGGCGGAAATACCGTCTGGGTATTGCTTGCGAGTAGAGGCTTCGATTTTTGCCGCCATCTGTGGCTGCATCAAACCTTTAGTGCGCTTGCTAATTAGCTGATCTAAGGTGATGCCGTCGATCAAGTCGATTGGGTCTAGCACATTACCTTTTGATTTCGACATTTTCTGACCATCAGAATCACGCACTAGGCCATGAATATAGATGTCATGGAATGGCACATCATCGACGAATTTCATCCCCATCATGATCATTCGTGCGACCCAGAAAAAGATGATATCAAAGCCTGTGACTAAGACTGAAGTCGGATAGAAGGCTTTTAATTCAGGGGTCTTTTGTGGCCAGCCTAGGGTAGAGAAGGGCCAGAGTGCTGATGAGAACCAAGTGTCTAAAACATCTTCGTCCTGACGCAGGGTAAAATCATCACTTAACTTATATTTGCTACGTACTTCAGCTTCATCACGACCGACATAGACCTTGCCTTGATCGTCATACCAAGCTGGGATGCGATGCCCCCACCAGAGTTGACGGCTGATGCACCAGTCTTGAATATCATTCATCCAAGAGTAGTAGGTGTTTTTCCAGTTGTCTGGCACGAAGCGAATCTTGCCACTTTCTACTGCTTCAATTGCAGGTGCGGCTAGGCTCTCGGTTTTGACATACCATTGATCGGTTAGAAACGGTTCAATCACGGCGCCTGAACGGTCACCACGTGGCACCATCAGTTTATGATCAACAATCTTTTCTAATAGATCTAAACGTTCTAGTTCGGCAATGATGGCTTTACGAGCAGCATAACGATCTAAGCCTTGGTAGGCGGCAGGTGCTTCAGTATTAATCTTGGCGTCGATAGTAAAGATGTTGAGCATCGGCAAATCATGGCGCTGGCCCATCTCATAGTCATTAAAATCATGTGCCGGTGTGATTTTGACACAGCCGGTACCAAATTCAGGGTCGACATAATCATCGGCAATAATCGGTATCTCGCGTTCACTCAAGGGAAGGGCGATGGTTTTACCAATCAGGTGTTGATAGCGTTCATCTTCTGGATGTACCGCAACGGCACTATCACCAAGCATGGTTTCAGGGCGAGTAGTGGCAACAACTAAGTGTCCACTGCCATCGGCTAGTGGATAACGCATATGCCAGAGATGACCTTGCTCTTCTTCTGATACCACTTCGAGATCAGAGACTGCGGTATGCAGCACAGGGTCCCAGTTGACCAAGCGCGTACCACGATAGATCAGGTCTTCTTCATAGAGACGGACAAAGACTTCGCGTACAGCCTCAGATAGGCCGTCATCCATAGTGAAACGCTCACGTGACCAGTCGACTGATGAGCCAAGTCTTTCTAATTGTTTTGAGATGGTGCTGCCAGATTCTTCTTTCCAATCCCAGACCTTCTCTAGGAAGGCCTCACGACCCAATTCGGCGCGAGATTGGCCAGCGGCATTTAACTGTCGTTCAACCACCATCTGGGTGGCAATGCCGGCATGATCTGTACCTGGTTGCCATAGCGTGTTATCGCCACACATGCGGTGATAGCGAGTCAAGCTGTCCATGATGGTGTTATTGAAGGCATGTCCCATATGCAATGTGCCAGTGACATTCGGCGGTGGGATCATGATGCAAAAGGCTTGCTCTGATTGATTATTCGGCTGGAAGTAACCCTTTGCTTTCCATTCTTGGTACCAACGATCTTCGATGGCATTTGGTTGATAGACTTTGTCCACAGTGTTTTTGTAATCCTAAACGCTTGTTTTGATTGTGTGGCTACGACCAGAGGCCAATGTATTGCTTATTTTATAGGAGATTTTTCTGTATTACAGATTACCAGGGAATCCCCTATGACCAGCCTGCTTAGTCTAGCATTGTTGCGCGGTTTGTAGGACATGACTTGAGTCCAAGCCCGGTGATTTAACTGACTGCGTGATGCTTAGGTTGGTAGCTCTGCTGGCTGTAGTGACGAAAACGTTCACGACCTGCTTGCTTAATCTCATTGACGGCACTGACCACCTCGATCAAGCGATCATAATCTGCATAATCAGGACTGACGTCCAAGCTCAGATTGATCATGATTTCACGGTGCTTAGGTGGCGTAGTGTGATTGATGATAACGGCACAGGGTTGTGCCGCATCTTCTTCTCGTTGATGTGGGATAAAACTTTGATCGCGAAACACCCAGAGCAACTCATCTAATCGATCCGTCATGGCTTCATCTGCACTGCGGATATAGACCTGCATACCCAAGGTATAAGCCTTTTCTACTAATCTACAGGCGTAGCGTAGATGGCTATCTGCAGTATTATCCTGCAGTACATAAAAGTCGATCTGTGGCATTTGGTTTTATCTATAGTGCTTACTTGGGTCTAGGCCTGTTTGGCTCGACGCAAGAGGTACTCAGTAAGTAGAGGCACTGGTCTTGCGGTAGCGCCTTTATTTTTACCCATATTCCAAGCAACACCGGCGATATCTAAATGCGCCCATTGGTAATCTTTAGCAAAGCGCTCAAGGAAACAACCAGCCGTAATCGCCCCAGCCCAACGACCACTACCAATATTTGCCATATCGGCAAAATTACTGTCTAGGCTGGATTGGTACTCATCCCAAATTGGTAGACGCCAAGCACGGTCAGCACTAGCCTGTCCTGATGCGAGTAGATCTGCACTCAGTTGATCTGAGTTCGACATCAGGCCACAGGCTTCAAAGCCAAGTGCGACGATGCAAGCGCCGGTTAGAGTGGCCATATCGATAACTACATCCGGCTTATAACGTGCAGCATAGGTGAGAGCATCACAGAGGACTAAGCGACCTTCTGCATCGGTATTCAGGATTTCAATTGTCTGTCCAGACATCGAGGTAACGACATCCCCTGGCTTGGTTGCTTTACTACCTGGCATATTTTCTGCGGCGGCGACAATGCCGACAACATTAATAGGTAGATCAAGTTCAGCTAGTGTTTTCATTAAGCCTAATACGGTAGCGGCGCCACACATATCAAACTTCATCTCATCCATACCGGCTCCCTGCTTTAATGAGATACCACCGGTGTCAAAGGTAATACCCTTACCAATTAGTACTATCGGTTTCTTGCTGGCTGCCGCACCTTTATATTGCATGGCGATAAGCTTTGCCTGTTCGGCGCTGCCGGCAGAGACAGAGAGTAGTGAGCCCATGCCTAACTTTTTCATTTCAGCTTCGTTTAAGACCTGCACCGATAGACGTTTATTACCTTTTTTAATCGCCTTTGCTTCATCTGCGAGATGTGTCGGTGTGCAAATATTAGCTGGTAGATCACCTAAATGTTTGGTTACTGCCATACCTGAAGCTATTGCCTTACCCTGTGCGCAACCAGTTTGTATTTGGCGCAAAGTTGCATTATCAGAGCAATGTAGGGTGATGCGTTTTAACTTATGTACTGGCTTTTCTTTGGAAAAGGTTTCGCTGTACTGATACAAGCTATCGCTGAATATCGTACTCTGTAGTCGTGCTATGGCGCGTGGGCTACTGTCGTCAACGTTCAAGCTCATCAGCAGGCTAAGTGCATTACTTGCATTAGTAGCATGTACTGCCTTAGCAACCGATTGCATTAGGCTTTTAAAGGCGATGATGGAAAGTGTTTTTTCCTTGCCTAGTTGTACTAACAGTACGCGTTTATGATTGCTAGCTTTAGGCATAAATAGATTCAGTGTGGCACCTCGTTTACTAGCCAGGTCGCCAGCCTTTACTGCTTGGCTTAAATGACCTTGATAAAGTTTATCTAAGATCTGTGCCTCTGCACTGAGACGGGTGGCATGGACTGCAACGATTGCACAGGCGGTTTTTTCCTGAGCTACGGGATTGCGGCTTACACTGAATTGCATCTCTAATACTCCTAAGATTTAAATGTCACTTTAGTCGAAAATATAGCACGATCAATAGGCTAGTAGCGGCGTGCTACGGCTTATATTGATTCTATGTTGTTATCCCTTCTATTTTATTATTCCAATGATTGGGATTTAATCACGCCGAATGTAAGTGTTTGATAATAGGTCATTCCAGGCCAAGCGCTCTTTATTGGTATAACACCAAAGAAAGCCGATGCCAGCGCTAAGCCAGCAGAGACAGGAACCAATGAAGCGTAAACCAGACTGCTTCCAATTGACTGGTTGGCCCTCACTGGTAACTAAACGTAAACGCCAGGTCTTTAGGCCTAATGTTTGACCACCATGCGTCCAACACCAAGCAAAGAAGACAAAGCTAATCGCATAGACATAGGCAATAAATAGGGCGTAATAAGGGTGTTCAGAGTTCATGCTGGTTGGTACAACGACCAAGACGGCAGCAAAGAATAAAACAGGGATGAGCAGGATGCCGTCATAAAACATACAGGCAAAGCGCTTAATAAGGCCTACGGGTTTCATTTGAAGGTCTTGATCGGTCATGGCTTTCTCGTCATTTTTGTTATGCGATGGCTGAAAATTCAATTCATACTGGGCTTACTCTACAATGTGACATTGCTAGAGCAAAATAATTGGACGCTAGTATAGCGCGCTGTTACCTGATCTGGGGATGCTAAAATAGCATCGTGTACAGATGGAACCTTTATGGCAGAAAACGAAGAACATAGAGAGAGTGAAAATGGGCAGGCCTTAGAGGCCTTCATTGATCATCTATGGATTGAGTATGGGCTGAGTAAAAACACTCTAAATGCCTATCGTGCTGATCTAGTCCAGCTTGATGTTTGGCTTAGTCACTCGAATAGCCATCTGCTCAAAGCGCAGCGACATGATTTATTGGGTTTCCTTTCACATAAGGTCTCAAAAGGTATTAAGGCTAGTTCTGCAGCTAGGCTATTAAGTAGTATTCGACGTTTTTATCGGTTTCAAGTGCGTATTCATCGCCTTAAGATAGATCCTAGTGCTGAAATTGAATTCCCTAAAAGTGCGCGACATTTACCCGAGGTGCTTACGGAGGATGACGTTGAGCAGTTGTTGCTAGCCCCAGATATTGAGACCGCGGCTGGTTTGCGCGACCGTGCGATGTTGGAGTTGTTATATGCCTGTGGTTTACGGGTGTCTGAATTAGTCGGGCTATTATTACAGCAGGTCAACTTACGTACCGGTGTGATTCGCGTTTTGGGTAAGGGTAGTAAAGAACGTTTAATTCCCTTTGGTGAGCAGGCTAGTGATTGGATTGAGCGCTATCTAGGAGAAGCACGCCCAGAACTATTAAAAGGTAGTACAGAGAGTCCTGCCCTGTTTGTCAGTAATCGAAAAACTGCAATGACACGACAGACCTTTTGGCACTTGATTAAACGTCATGCTGCTGCTGCAGGCATTGAGAAATCTTTAAGCCCACATACCCTGCGTCATGCCTTTGCGACACATTTATTGAACCATGGTGCCGATCTGCGTGTCGTACAATTATTACTTGGGCATAGCGATCTTTCTACAACGCAGGTGTACACTCATATCGCCAGAGCGCGATTGCAGGCACTGCATAAACAGCATCATCCACGCGGCTAAGTAGAGTATGCTTCGGCTGATTTTTTGATTTCATACTAAGATGAGAATTAATATGTTTCGACGTTTATCCCTGATGCTGTGTTTAGCAGCGCTATCATTCAGCACGTTTGCTGATCCTGCGAGCGATATTCAGCGCCTGCGCGCTAAGCTGCTTGAAGGCTTTCCAGCCTATAGCCCAGACTCTATTACACCAGCGCCTATGACCGGCTGGTATCAAGCATTATATGGCACACAAGTGATCTATATATCGGTTGATGGGCGTTACCTGATACAGGGTGTGGTGATGGATATGCATGATGGTAAGCGCAATTTGACTGCGCTGGCGACTAATCAGGCTAGAAAAAATTATATGCAAGAAGTGAACGCGCAAACGCCACTGCGATTTGGTGCTGAAAAACCGCGACATACAGTGACTATCTTTACCGATATTAATTGCACCTATTGCCGTAAATTACACAATCAGATGGATAGCTACGCGAGTTACGGTATTGCTGTCAATTATTTGATGTTCCCGCGTAAAGGTTTAGACAGTGAAGGTTATCGAAAGGCGGTTGCTGTCTGGTGTAGCGCCGATCGCGAAAAGGCACTCACCGAAGCTAAGCTAGGCAAAGAGGTAGAGGCCAAAGATTGTGCTAATCCAGTGGCTGAGCATTATGCATTGGGTCAGAAGGTAGGGGTTAATGGAACCCCTGCAATCCTGCTTGAAGACGGTACCTTGATTCCTGGCTTCGTCCCACCAGCAGAGTTGGCACAACAACTAGACGCCGCGCGTTAAGCCTAGATTCTAGGCTTTATGTGTCTTTTAAGTGTTAAGGCTAAGATCGACTAAGAACGGGCCATGTGTGAACAAGATGCTACCGCGAATACGTCGTTGTGGATAAATGGGTGCTAATGCCTGTGCATATTGCTGCAGCTGTGCGAGGTGTTTCAAGGCTTCTGATTGGGCTGTTTGCTGGTCTTTAACTGGTTCTGTTTTATAGTCGATAATATGGATTTCATTGTGGTCGACAATTAGGCGGTCAATAATAAACACCTCCTGTCGTTGGTTATGTGCAGAGGCAATCGATAACTCATTAAAGGCCTGTTGCGTTGATTCCAGTTGAAAAACTGCTGCGTTCGCCGGGTCTTGAATACAGTTTGTCGCTTCGATCAGGATGTCAGAATAATCTAAAGCGTGTATGTCATAACGGGTCTTTAGGCGAAGTAGGCAATCTGCTGAAGATAAGCCGGGTGCTTGGCTCATCCACTCCAAACATTGGTGCAAGATGATGCCGCGTAGGCGTGCTATTTCATCACCTACACGCTCAGGTATTGCAGTTTGTTGACTGAGTTTTGGCGTTAACTTCTGTGTAATTATCTTATCTAGTTTAGATGTTGTGATCACAGATTCACTTGTGGTATTCACTGGCATTGGACCCAGTTTAGGTTTGTTCTCACTTTGTTTTTGCCACAGTAGTTGTTGCTCATCATCTTCAGTAAGCCAGGCGGCCTGCATCAGGCTATGCCAGCTTTCACCCTTGTTACTAGGCGTAATACAGCCGGTAACAATCAATGCTTGGCAGCTGCGAGTGATCGCAACATAGAGCAAATTTAATTCTTCTGCTTGTTTTAATTGGCTAGTATTTTTTAAATCGCTGATGCTCGCTGTTCGCTTACTTTGAGGGCCAGCCAATAAGAAATGGCTAGGTCGATCTGCTTCTACCGGCCAATCACAGAGTGCGGTGTAGTGATCACTTTCAGTCTTGCGTGGCCCAGTATTGGCTAAAAAGACGATCGGTGACTCTAATCCCTTAGCTGAATGTATGGTCATGATATTCACACAGTTTTGTGCCTGTGCACTAAGCTCAGCGATTGGCTGAGTTTCTTCGAAGTAACGCAGGAAACTTTGGATGCTAGGGTAGCGCCCACTATTTGCTTCAAGACTGATATTTAGGAATTGCTGAAGCCTTGCGATGACTTGTTCACTATCATGCAAGGGTACAGCTTGGCGATAACGAGTAATCAGTTCGCGTTGTTGAAAGATTATATTTAATAAATCATGTACGGGTATATGATCTGCCAGCGCTTGCCATTCAAGTAAAGTGCTATAAGCCTGTTCCAAACTATCTTGTTGCTTACCTTCATTACTCGCGCTGTATGCTGCCAGTTTGTGGGCCCAATATTTGGCTTCATATGTCTGTAGCTGTAACAGCTGGCTGTCTTCGATATTGAATATCGGGCTCTTGAGGACGTGACCTAAGGCAAGATCATGTAGCGGGTTCTTTAAAACTTGTAATAGGGCTAGCAGGTCTTTGATTTCTAAATAATCAGCAAGCCTAGTCTTACTGTCGGCTAAGAAGGGGATGTCCATCTCGTTCATGCCTAGTTTAAGTTCATTCAACTTACTTCGATTACGCAACAGAATGAGGACATCACTATAACGTGCGGCACGATAATGGCCGTCGTCAAATATAGGGGTTTCCTCATCGATTAATGCTTTGATGCGTTTAGCAATTAGGCGACCTTCTTCAAGATAGACTGACTCCTCAATCTCAACCTTGGCCTCTAGTAAGGGGTTGCGAAAAGTGATCTCATTCACTGGTTGCGCTTGTTTTGCCAGCTTTTCCTGTTCAATAAGAGGATGGATTTCGAGCATACCCCAGCGATCACTATGTTGGCATTGGTGCGTGCTAAAGGCCGGGAAACGGCTAGCAAGACGAGAGAACAGTTTGTTGACGGCATCAATAATGATCGCTGCCGAACGCCATGAGTGGTCATTATTGAAATGCTGGCTGCCATATTCTTGTTGCGACCACTCATTTGCATATTGCTGGATGCTAGAGTTGGCACCACGGAAACCGTAAATCGACTGTTTTACATCACCGACTAAAAACAAGCTTGCTGGATCTAGTGTCTCGCTCAACTGCTCTTTAGAAGAGAGTAGTAGTGGCTGCAAGAACTGCCATTGGATTGGATTAGTATCTTGAAATTCATCGACTAAATAGTGTCGAATACGCATACCTAACTTATATTGCACCCACAATGCTTGACCTTCATCACGTAATAGTCGAAACGTTTCCCACTCCAAATCAGCAAAATCGACTAGCCCCTGTTCACGCTTCAGTTCTTGGAAAACCTCGATCAGACGTTGGCCACAGTAAAACCAAGCAGCACTAACACGGCGATAAACCTGACGTCTGTCCGTCTCAATCGCCAGATCTAAGTTGTACTTGAGTAAGTCGATATCCTTTAAGCACTGTTCAGCTATCTCTGTGCCAACCTTTTTGATTAAGGGCTTAGATAGCTTATGGCGACTGCGTTCCTTGTCACCTTTAGTGTAAAAAACGTTGGATAGTTTGAGAAGACGCTGGTCTAAGGCTAAGTCAGCATGAATAAAATGTTCAATTTCTAGTGTGAAGCCCTGTTGAGTAGCGCTACCATGCCGAAAAACCTCAGCCACTTGTTCGCTGGCTCTAATCAACTCAGATTCTGAGGCGAATGGCTCTAGCTTTTCATGCTGCTGATCTAGACAGTGCATGGCATGCTCTAAATTGTGCCCATCGATGAAGCTACGCCATTCGTTCTGTTTATCCAAAAATAGCTTAAGTACGTCTCCTAATGTGGCATAACTGGTACACCATTGGGCTAAACAGATGATTTCTTCAGATAATTTTTGCTCGTTTGCCTGCTCACTGAGACGTAATAATCGATTAAATGCCAGGCTCTGTAGTGCTGCGACCTCTTCACATAGATCAAAGCCGGTTGCTAATGCCGATTCCAAGGGGAAGGCGCGGACAATATCCTCACAAAAGGCATGAAAGGTACTGATGCGTATGTTTTGATCGGCAAACAGCACGCGCTCATAAAGATCACGAGCCAAGGCAATCTGTGCCTGGTCTGCTGGCTCATTAATAGCAATTAAGGCTGTGCGCAGCCTGTCTTCATCCCATTGTGCCCAGTTTTGTAGGGTGCTGTGTAAGCGTTGACGCATCTCGGCAGCCCCTTTTCGGGTGAAGGTGATGGCGAGAATGTGTTGTGGTTCAGCGCCAGCCAGTAACAGGCGGCAGATACGGGTAATCAGTAGATAGGTTTTGCCTGAGCCGGCCGATGCAAAGATATTTGCATTAGTTTGCGGCTGGGTAGCATCGATTAGACTACTCATGATTTTAAGCCAAAGATCAAGGGATGCTTTCTGCTTTCAGTTTCGTATACACTAGCCAGCGCATGCGGGGCTTGCTGTGTAGAGTCCCTGCTGCTTGTAGAAGTGTACTGCTTGATATGATCGGCTGTCCGCATTCTGAATTCTTATTTTTTTGAAAGAGCGCTGCTAACTGAGTTCCTATGGCTAAAGACTATGATGCTGCATCCATTGAGGTATTAAGTGGCCTCGACCCAGTGCGTAAACGCCCTGGTATGTACACTGATACTGCGCGACCTAACCATCTGGCGCAAGAAATTATTGATAATAGTGTCGATGAGGCACTTGCTGGCCATGCCAGTACGATCGAAGTACAACTTTTTAAGGATGGTTCCCTGCAAGTCACTGATAATGGCCGCGGTATGCCAGTCGATCTGCACCCTGAGCAAAAAAAGCCTGGTGTCGAGGTGATTTTAAGTACGTTGCATGCAGGTGGAAAGTTTTCAAATAAAAACTATCAATTCTCGGGTGGCTTACACGGGGTTGGTGTTTCTGTTGTTAATGCCTTATCGACACGTCTAGAGGTTTGGGTGCGTCGTGATGGTCAGGAATACATGATGGCCTTTGCCGGTGGCGAAAAGGCTGAAGGCCTAAAGTCAGTTGGCACGGTAGCTAAACGTATCTCTGGTACAACCCTGAGATTTTGGCCAGACCCACAATATTTCGATAGTGTTAAATACTCGACTCCAAAACTACTACATGTGCTGCGTGCCAAGGCGGTACTTTGCCCAGGCCTACGAATTGGTTTTACCGATGAGAATGGTGAACGCCAAGAATGGTTTTATGAAGATGGTTTAAGAGATTACTTGTCACAGGCCTTGTCACAGGTGGAATGTCAGCCAGCTGAGCCAATTTACGCGGAATATAATGCCAACAATGAAGTCGCTGCGTGGGCCTTGCAATGGACTGCTGAGAGTGGTGAATGGATTGCAGAGAGCTACGTTAACCTAATTCCTACAGTACAGGGTGGTACCCATGTGAATGGGCTGCGTAGTGGTATCACTGATGCCATTCGTGAGTTTTGTGACACACGTAAATTAACCCCTAGAGGCGTTAAGATTGCTCCAGATGATGCTTGGCAAAACCTTGCTTATGTTTTATCTGTAAAGATGCAAGATCCACAATTTGCAGGCCAAACAAAAGAACGCTTAGGTTCACGTGAAAGTGCTGCCTTTGTTGCTACTGCAGTAAAAGACTCCCTCACACTATGGCTGCATCAGAACTTAGAATCAGCTGAAGCACTCGCCTTATTGATTATTCAAAACGCTGAGAAGCGAATGCGTGCGATGAAAAAAGTCGTACGTAAACGGGTCAGTGCAGGGCCGGCGCTACCCGGTAAATTAGCTGATTGTAGTTCACAAGATATCAACCGTAGTGAGCTATTTTTGGTTGAGGGTGATTCGGCTGGAGGTTCGGCTAAACAGGCTAGAGAGCGCGATTTCCAGGCAATCATGCCGCTGCGAGGTAAGATTCTAAATAGTTGGGAAGTCCCTTCTGAGCAGGTGCTTGCCTCACAAGAAGTCCATGATATTGCAATTGCTATTGGTGTAGACCCGGGTGAAACCGATCTGAGTAAACTGCGCTATGGCAAGATCTGCGTCTTAGCCGATGCGGATTCAGATGGGCTACATATCTCAACCCTGCTCTGTGCTTTATTCTTGCGTCATTTCCCAGCCTTGATTGCCGCTGGGCATATCCATATCGCAATGCCGCCACTGTTTCGTATCGATTCTGGTAAAGAGGTTTTCTATGCCTTAGATGATGCAGAGCGACAAGTGATCTTGGATCGTTTAGCAGAAGAAAAGAAGAAGACTAAAATTAGCATTACACGTTTTAAAGGTTTAGGTGAAATGAACCCAGGACAACTGCGTGAATCGACTATGTCACCTTCGACACGACGATTGGTTCAGTTGACAATGGAAGAGGGCGACAACACCTATCCAATGATGGACATGCTGTTAGCGAAGAAGCGCGTGCAAGACCGCAAAAAATGGTTAGAAGAGAAAGGCAATCTCGCTGAGGTATAACGTAAGTTAGCCGTGTTAATGAATTTGAGTAAGTGATAACAGACTATGAGTGACAACCTAGAATTTGATTATGGCGATGTTGAGCGTTTGCCACTGCATACGTTTACTGAAAAAGCCTATCTCGACTACTCCATGTACGTCATCTTGGATCGAGCTTTACCACAAATTGGCGATGGCTTGAAGCCAGTGCAAAGGCGTATTGTCTACGCCATGTCTGAACTGGGTTTATCAGCGACATCAAAGCCTAAAAAGTCTGCACGGACAGTGGGTGATGTGATTGGTAAATTCCATCCACATGGTGATAGCGCATGCTATGAAGCTATGGTCTTGATGGCACAGTCATTTTCTTATCGTTATCCTCTGGTGCAGGGCCAGGGTAACTGGGGTTCTACTGATGACCCTAAGTCTTTCGCTGCCATGCGATACACTGAATCACGTCTTACTGGCTATGCCAAAAGTCTGCTGCAAGAGCTGGGGCAGGGCACGGTAGATTGGGTGCCTAACTTTGATGGCACGCTACAAGAGCCGATTGTCTTACCGGCACGCCTACCTAATATTCTGTTGAATGGTTCAATGGGTATCGCAGTTGGTATGTCGACCGATATTCCACCGCACAACCTGACTGAAGTGGTCTCTGCCTGTATTCATTTATTGGATAACCCGAAATCGACTGTTGACGAATTATGCCAATTTGTAACGGCACCAGATTACCCGTCAGATGGCGAGATCATTACCAGTACAGAAGATATTCGTAGTATCTATACGACTGGTGGCGGTCAAATAAAAATGCGCTCGGTTTATCACAAAGAGACACAGGGTATTGTTATTACAGCGCTGCCATATCAAGTGTCAGGCTCGCGTGTGCAAGAACAGATCGCACAGCAGATGAATGCTAAGAAACTACCAATGGTAGAAGACTTGCGTGATGAATCAGATCATGAAAACCCAGTTCGTTTAGTGATTATGCCACGCAGTAATCGAGTCGATGTTGATGCCTTGATGTTGCATTTATTTGCAACCACTGACCTCGAGCGTAGTTACCGTATCAACATGAATATTGTTGGCATCAATGGCCGGCCGCAGGTAAAAGATCTGCGCATGATTCTGACTGAGTGGTTGCAGTTCCGCACCACTACCGTGACACGTAAGCTGCAGTGGCGTTTAAACGGTGTTAATGAGCGTCTACATATCTTGGAAGGCTTGCTTATTGCCTACCTCAATCTAGATGAAATCATCGCGATTATTCGTACTGAAGATAAACCTAAAGAAGAATTGATACAGCGTTTTGAGCTGAGTGATATCCAAGCCGAGGCAATTTTAGAGATCAAATTACGTCGCTTGGCCAAGCTGGAAGAAATCAAGATTCGTGGTGAAGTAGATGAGCTAAATAAAGAGCGTGACTACCTAGAAAAAACCTTAGGTTCTAGTGCGCGGCTCAAAACCTTGATCAAAAAAGAGCTTAAGGAAGATTTAGAAACCTATGGTGATGAACGTCGCTCACAGGTAGTAAAGCGTGCCGCAGCACAGCCTCTAGATGAAACACAATTAATGCCAGTTGAGCCGCTGACTGCGATCCTATCTGAGCGTGGTTGGGTGCGTGCTGGTAAGGGGCATGATGTTGATGCGCAAGGCTTGAACTATAAAAATGGTGATGCCTATCAAGCACATGTCTATGCCCGTAGTAATCAACAACTGGTGTTCCTTGATAGCAAAGGTCGAGGCTACACCCTGTTAGCTAGTAGCTTGCCTTCAGCGCGTGGTCAGGGCGAATCCTTGAGTGGACGCTTTAATCCAGCCGATGGTGCTAGCTTTATAGGGGTGATGGGTGGTGCGCCAGAACAGCAATACTTCATGGCAACAACCTTCGGTTATGGCTTTGTGTGTACGCTGTCTGATCTGTACTCACGTAATAAGGCCGGTAAAAAGATTATTAATGTACCGGAAGGTGCCAGCGTCTTGCCGCCAGTACCGGTATCTTCGTTAAAAGAAGACCAACTGCTCTCGATCTCTAGTGAAGGCTTTATGTTATTTAGTCCTGTCTCTGACTTCCCACTATTAGCCAAGGGCAAAGGTGTCAAAGTCATGAATATCCCATCGGCAAAACTGAAGTCGGGTGAGGAATTGATGGGGCATTTCTCTGTTGTGGCTAAAGGCGATATCGCCACAGTCCATTGTGGTAAGAAACATAAGAATATGAAAATGAGTGAACTACAAGACTATGCCGCTGAGCGTGGACGTAGAGGCAAGAAGTTAGCGCGTGGTTACCAAGCGGTTGATCGTCTTGAGATTGAACGTAAAAAATAAAACTAAACCCTAGGTATGGGTTTTTAGAATAGATAGATGAAGGTTAAGGAGTAGAGATGTTTTCTCGCATTGCTTTGTTTTTAGCGGCCAACTTTGGTGTGCTGACGGTACTGAGTATTTCATCACGTGTTTTTGGCCTAGAGCATTGGCTGGCACAGCAAGGTATGGCTGGGCAGTTAAATGGGCTGGTGCTGATGTCTTTATTATTTGGCTTCGGTGGCTCTTTCATCTCTCTCGCCATATCTAAATGGATGGCACGTAGAAGTATGGGCGTGCAGACCATCCAGCAGCCGAGTAATGACAACGAACGTTGGTTACTAGAGACCGTGGCAGCACAGGCCAAGGCCGCCAATATCGGCATGCCGGAAGTGGGTATATTTCAATCACCACAACCGAATGCCTTCGCCACCGGCATGAATAAAAATAACGCCTTAGTTGCCGTCAGTACGGGGCTATTACAGGCGATGACTGAGAAAGAAGTTGAAGCCGTACTGGCACATGAAGTCAGTCATGTTGCTAACGGTGATATGGTCACCATGGGACTGCTGCAAGGTGTATTGAATACCTTTGTTATCCTCTTTTCTCGCATTATTGGCATGCTCATCGACCGTGTCGTCTTTAAGATTCAACGAGGCATCGGCCCAGGCTACTGGATAGGTAGCATCGTCGCTGAAATTGTCTTGGGAATAGTTGCTGCGATGATTGCCAGCTGGTTCTCTAGACGCCGCGAATTCCATGCCGATGCCGGTGGTGCAAAGCTAGCGGGTCGAGAGAATATGATTGCTGCATTGCAACGATTACAAGGCGACCAAACCCCAGAAGAACTACCCGGTCAACTCGCCGCCTTCGGTATTCGTGGCGGTATGGGCATGGGCTTGAAAAAACTGCTGATGTCACACCCGCCACTAGATCAGCGCATCGCTGCGTTACGTAATATGAGTGATTAGGTCGACTAACGCGTAACGCCATTTTAAGCGGCAAATTGCAGTTGGCTAAAATAAGTGAGGCACGAACAAAAAGCCAACTGTAATTTGTCCGCCTTGAAAATCCTTGTTAGGTGGTTGCATCGTCAGATTTTAGGTTATTAGGGTCACCTACTACTTTCCCTAACCAAGCTCGGTCGCGATTTAAATTTACGTCGTTACCAAAACCTAATTCCCCCCGAATTAAGTTTCACAACTCATTAAGTTGATCTGTTGGTTCAGTACGTTGTTCCCCTTCGATTGGACCGCACAAAATCTCGTTATAAAGCTCAACAATTTTATAATTATCACAAACTAATATTAGTTTGCTATGTGCCTCTCGTGCCTTTGAGGAGTTTACTAGTTGTGGAGTAGGCTTGGGGTCTGTGAAAAAGTGAGAGAAAAAGAATCAATAACTGACAATGCTTCAAGGCAGGCATCATTTGGCGCTTTGCTTGAGCAATTGACTCATTATCACGGATGTCTTTCTTAACGCTTTCTACAAGAGACGTTAAGTCTTCAATATTTTCCCTCGTAGCTAAATCTTGACCTTTTCGCTTAAAATAAGCCTCAATAAAAAAGCTGCCACATATTAGAATCACCACAATTAAATAATGCCACCATATAAACCCAAGTCCGTCTTGGATTGCAGACTCCACAATTTTCTTTATTTCTTCTGGGCCCATTTTATTTTTCACCTAACATTTAGTATAAGGCGTTATTGCCTAAATATTGAGTATGCAAGCTATAATCAGGTTAATATCAATTCTGGCATTTAAGTTAATTAAACTAATAATTGCATATTGCGTACAAATAAATAATAACAGCAAAGATAAAAAATTGTTAGACGAGATGAAGGCTATTCTCTGTCGTCAGGCAAGTGATTAATAAAGGCAGGACATGGGTTTGAATGATTAGAAGAAATCAAACTTGGTTAATTGTTGGCATGAGTAACTAATCTAAGGCCTGTCCCACTTAGTTTCACTCAAGGCGAGTTTCTGTTCGCGCTTTAATCCCTTAATTGCATGCTCACGTTGACTCGCGGTTGCGCGTGATGCGTGTTGTTCGCAATAGATCAATTCAAAAGGCCCACGACCACGGGTGTATTTAGCACCGACGCCTGCCGTATGCGCTGCCAGCCGTTGTTCTAGTCGATTGCTAATGCCGGTATATAACGTGCCATCGGCGCAGCGCAGTATATAAACGGTCCAGTCCATGACTAGCTAATACTGCTTACTGTCAGCACCAGCGATTTCTCTCGCTAGCTTGGGTACGAGATAACCCGGTAGTCGTTGTTTCATTGCTTGCATGAGTTCGTCAGCACGTTGCTGGCTAACTTCAAAATGGGCGGTGCCTTTGGCGCGATCAAGTAGGTGTAGGTAGTAGGGCAAGATGCCTGCTGCAAAGAGTTTCCGCGAGAGTTGTTCTAGGCAGTCGATGTCATCGTTGACGCCTTGTAGTAGAACCGATTGATTGAGGCAGTGGATGCCGGCTGTTCGCACATTACTGACGGCAGTACTTAGCTCTTTACTGAGTTCGGCGGCATGGTTGATGTGTAGCACTATGACAACATCAAAACGACTGCTGCTTAAGGTCTGGATCAGCTCAGGCGTGATGCGACTCGGCATGATTGATGGGTATTTAGTGTGCAGACGTAGGGTCTTTATGTGGTCTATTGCCTCTAAGGCATGGATCAACTGCGCTAGCTTTTCATCGTCAAGGCTTAAGGGGTCGCCACCGCTGAGGATGACTTCATTCAGGCTTTGATCAGTGCGGATGTAGTCTAGGGCTTCGCCCCAACGCGCTTCGATTTGCTGGCTATTGGTTTGTGGGTAGGGGTAGTCACGCCGAAAACAATAGCGGCAGTGGATAGGGCAGGTGTCGCTGGTAATCAGTAAGACACGATGTTGGTATTTGTGGATTAGGCCCTGTGTCTTGCTCGCGGCCACATCACCCACTGGGTCTTGCAGTTCGTTTGGGTCTAGTTTGAGTTCATCGACATGTGGTAGGTATTGGCGTAAGACACGCTCACGTGTGTCTTCGTCGCTATGGTCTAAGCGCTGAATCAGTGCTGAGTTGATGCGGATTGGGAAGGCGCTATCAATCGCGTTTAACTCTGTCACATTATTATTTAGGACTAATGTGTCTTTGCTTTTAGCACTTTTAACCAATTCGGCTAGGTGCAAACTGCTAGCGAATTCTTTTTTCCAGATCGGAGTATGTTCTGCTACGGCTTTGCGCGGTATCATGACGTCTCTTTTTTAAATATCGGTTGCAAACTCATGGCAGGTTATAACACAAACGAATTCCGTTCTGGTCTGAAGATTATGCTCGATGGTGATCCTTATACCATCGTTGAAAATATTTTAGTTAAACCAGGTAAAGGCCAAGCCTTTAGTCGGGTCAAAATTCGTAACTTAAAGACTGGCCGTGTGGTCGATAAGACTTTTAAGTCAGGCGATAGTGTGGATGCGGCCGATGTGATGGAAGTTGATATGCAATATCTGTATGCCGATGGTGAAGATTGGCACTTTATGGATCAGAACACCTTTGAGCAGCATGCTGCAAACAAAGTGGCGGTGGGTGATGCGGCTTTATGGCTTAAGGAACAGGATATCTGTGTTGTTACCCTTTATAACGGCGCACCATTATCGATTCAGCCACCTAATTTCGTTGAGCTGAAGATCGTGGAAACTGACCCAGGTCTGAAAGGTGATACCGCGACCGGTGGTATTAAGCCTGCCTACCTAGAGACTGGTGCGATGGTACGAGTGCCCTTGTTCGTTGATCAAGGTGAAAGTATTAGAATCGATACACGTAGTGGTGAATACGTCTCTCGTGCAAAAGACAGCTAAGTCCTTTAGTAAACTGAGGACCCTATTGTGTCTCAGTCAGGGTTAATCAAAACCTTAAAGCTGCGGGCAGAGCTATTAGCTGCTGTCCGTAGTTTCTTTGCGCAACGTTCAGTGCTTGAAGTCGAAACGCCAGTGTTGGGTACGACTGCAGTCACCGATCCTAATATTCAGTCTTTTGTCGTAGCTGATGACAATAAGCCACCACGTTACCTACAAAGCTCGCCTGAATTTTTTATGAAGCGCCTATTAGTCGATGGTGCGCCTGATATTTATCAGATCACAAAGGCCTTTCGCCAAGCCGAGGCGGGTGCCCGGCATAACCCTGAATTCACGCTAATTGAATGGTATCGACGGGAATTTGATTTAGCGCAGATTTCGCAAGAGACGGCCGAGCTGGTGCAGCAGTTACTGCTGATACGAGAGATTAGCTTACCGATCCAGCGTATCTCTTATCGTGCAGCATGTCAGCAGATGTTGGGCTTAGACTTGATTGAACAAAGTCTACAATCCTTGATTCAACTAGCAACAAAGCAGGGGTTGGTAGCTGCCGATAAGCTACCTAGAGCCGCTTTATATGATTTTATCTTTGATCAGGCGGTAGTCGCACACCTGCCTCAGGATGTGATTCATATCGTTGAATACTACCCAGCAGAGCAGGCGAGTTTAGCGCAGCTGTCACAAGCTGATGCACAACTGGCAGAACGTTTTGAGATATTTGCTGGTGGTTTTGAGTTGGCCAATGGGTTTTTGGAGCTGCGTGATGCTGAGGAACAGCGACAACGGTTTCAGCAGGATGTGCAGATACGTTCACAGCAGGGTCTGCCAGCGGTAGCTATCGATGAGACATTTATTGCAGCCCTGCAGCAAGGTTTACCAGCCTGTGCTGGTGTTGCCTTAGGCCTAGACCGTGTGCATTTGATTGCGGCACAGGTAGAGAGCCTGGATCAGTTGCTACCTTTTCCTTGGTCGGCGTTATAGCTAGAGCAAACCGTTATGGTTTGTTGCTGTCTGCAGTGTCTGAGTCGTTAGCAGGAGTAGTGACGTAATCTACTGGTGCTGAGGTCTGCTCTTCTACTTCAACTTCTGTCTCTACTTCAGCGCTGGTTGTGACTTCTTCTATGGTTTCAATTTCCACTTCAGATTCTACTTTATCTTCTGCTACAACTTCTGGCGTCGCTTTGGCTGCGGCATTAGCCGCTGCTTGTTCTGAATTATGACCGATGGTTTCGCCCATCTTTAAGCCTAGTTCTGTTGCGAGTGCTGCTAGTGGTGAGTAGCAACCTTTGGAGAAACAAAGGACAACAGTGGAGCCCATATTGAAAGTGCCCATCTCATCACCTTTGTTTAAGGTAATGTCTTCATTCTGGTAGTCATAGCGTGCTGTTAGATTCATATGTGGTGGTGTGACCATGCCGTGCCAAGCCATATCTATGGCGGCAACATTGACGGCGCCGACCATGGTTGCAGCCATGTAGCCACCTTCCACTTCAAAGATCGAGACAACACGTTCGTTTTTAGCAAAGACCTTTTCAATCGCTTTCGGTGCGTAAGGCGCCACACTAAATAAGCGGCCTGGCACATAGACCATCTCTAACAGACGAGCATCACAGGCCATATGTACCCGGTGGTAATCACGTGGTGAGAGATAGATAGTCATGAACTGGCCATCGATAAATTTTTCAGTATGACTACAGGCTGAGGTGAAGAAGTCATTCAGTGAGTAGTATTTACCCTTGGCTTGAATCATTTGTCGATTATCGATTGCACCAAACTGACTGATACGACCATCACAGGGTGAGCTGATGACGTCGTTATCATCATCAATTGGGCGCGTGCCATCTTTTAGGTTTCGGGTAAAAAATTGGTTAAAGGTGGTATAGCCTTCGACTTGATCGATTTCAGCATCACTTAAATCAACCTTGAAAAACTTAATAAAGCTACGAATTAACGATGCCACCCAAAATCCTCTTTGGCGTGTAATCCAATAGGTACAGCGAGATAAGAAGTGATGTGGGAAAAGATGAAAGATTGTGGCTTTCACGCGCTCCCAAGAGCTAGCGTATTCTTTATTCATTTTGAGTAGTTTGAGTGCACTTGTTGGAAATTATAAACGATATCATCGACCGAATGGGGCGTTCTCAGTAGGGCTGCGATTGCGTTATTTGGTGCGATTAGATAAATCGAGCTGCTATGCATGACATCGTAGTTGTCATTTGCATTAACCGCTTTAGGCAGCTTTGCAACTATACCCATGTTTTTAATGAAGGTAGCAAGTTCTGGTTCTGTGCTGCTAACGCCAATCACTTCATTACCAAAGGTCTCTAGATAGCTTTTCATACGTTCAGGCGTGTCGCGCAGTGGGTCTACTGAGACAAAGACTGTGCGTATATTATCGATGTCATGCTCTTGTTTTAGCGTCTGCATGACAGCGCTTAAGGTGCCCATGGTAAATGGACAAATATCAGGGCAATGAGTAAAGCCAAAGAACCAGAAAGTCCATTCGCCTTTGATCTGTTCTGCTGTAAAAGCCTGTTTGTTCTGATCGATTAAATTGAAGTCGGCAATGGCGACCTGCTGGTCGAGTAGGTAGCTAGCATTAATCAGTTCAGGGCTGACCATTGGGTCACTCTTATTCGCAAAATAGATACCTAGCACTAAGGAGATTGAGAGTGCTAGTAGGGCGATTACTATGTTTTTTGAGTTTTGCATAATTTCTACTGAATCAGATCTTCGTTGATTATTGATTGGATTGCGACAATAAAACGAAAAATTCTCACCTCTGTGGAATACGGTTACACTCTATCGACTCGCGCACACCGGATCGAATCCATTTGGGTCGCCCCATCATCTTAGGGCTTCCATTTCGTTCACGCTGACGCAAAATAAAACGTATCACGCTAATGGTAAGTAGGTGCATGCATTGATCCTCAAAAGTACAACAGTCCCAGACCTGATTAATGAGATTACAACGGCCTTAGAGCAGTCTAATCTCAGCTATGGTCACGGTATGGAAACGGCACTGGATGAAGCCGCATATCTTGTCAGCTTTACCCTGCGATTGCCACCGGATTTCGACCCCTATGAGGCTGGATTAAGCGTCACAGACCGTCAGCGTGAAGAAATTGCTGGCTTGTTACAACAGCGAATCGAAGAACGTAAGCCCTTGGTCTACCTACTAGGTGAAACTTGGCTAGCTGGCTATAAATTCATCGTTAATGAACATGTGTTGGTGCCACGCTCACCAATAGCCAGTTTGATTCAAGAGCGCTTCTTTCCTTGGTGGATGGGGGCTGGGGAGGCCAATGCAGAGCCGAGTGCTATTTTGGACCTCTGTAGTGGCAGCGGCTGCCTAGGTATTCTAGCGGCCTTAGAGTTTCCTGAGGCGCAGGTGCTACTAACGGATATCGACCCAGAGGCCTTACAATTGGCCGAACAAAATATCCAGGCGCACCAGTTGCAAAACCGCGTTAGCACAGTGTTATCTGATGTTTGGGCACAGATTCCGGTGCGTCAATATGATATTATTCTGGCCAATCCGCCCTATGTTCCACAACGAGAGCAGCGCGAGTTACCGACTGAGTATCAGCATGAGCCAGCACATGCCCTGTATTCGGGTAGTGATGGCTTGGATGTGACGAAAAAAATACTTGCCTCTATTAGTCGACATTTGACTGATGATGGTTTGCTAGTGCTAGAAGTTGGTGAGTCGGCGTATGCCTTAGAGCAATACTTTGCTGATACCCAGTTCATGTGGTTGGCATTGGAAAATGGTGGTGAAGGTGTATGTGTACTGACGGCGCAAGAATGTAAACAATTCGCAACGTAGGTATGTAACTGAATACGGTCATTTTGACCTTATGTTCGATCTTCTTTAATTGATGATCACTAATAAAAGAACCTTACGATATGTCTGGAAATACTTTTGGAATGCTTTTCACAGTGACCTCATTTGGTGAGAGTCATGGTCCTGCTATTGGCGCTATTGTTGATGGCTGCCCTCCAGGAATTGAGTTGTCTGCAGCAGATTTGCAGCCTGATCTTGATCGTCGTCGTCCAGGCCAATCCAAATTTACGACGCAAAGACGTGAGGCAGATGAAGTTGAAATCATGTCTGGTGTGTTCGAAGGGAAGACTACTGGAACCCCAATAGGCTTACTGATTCGTAACCAAGATCAACGATCCAGTGATTACTCCAAAATCGCTGAGACCTTTCGTCCTGGTCATGCCGATTACACCTATTTCAAAAAATATGGCATTCGCGATTATCGTGGTGGTGGCCGCTCTTCTGCTCGTGAGACGGCGATGCGTGTTGCAGCCGGTGCGATTGCTAAGAAATTCTTATTTCAGCGCTATGGCACTGAGATCAAGGCCTGTGTATCACAGATTGGTGATATCAAGGCAGAGCAGATGGACTGGGCTAGTGTTAATCACAATCCATTTTTCTTTCCAGATGTGAGTAAGCTAGATGCGCTGGCTGAATTCATGGAACAACTACGGCGTGATGGCGATTCCATTGGTGCACGTCTGACCGTGGCAGCAACCTCTATGCAGGTCGGATGGGGAGAACCTATCTTTGATCGATTAGATGCCGATATCGCCAAGGGTATGATGTCGATCAATGCGGTTAAGGCGGTTGAGATTGGTGCTGGTTTTGATTCTGTCACGCAGCGCGGCAGTGAGCATAGGGACGCGATCGAGCCTGATGGTTTTCACTCCAATCATGCCGGCGGTACCTTAGGTGGTATTAGCTCTGGCCAGGACTTATCGGTATCGATTGCACTCAAACCAACGTCTAGCATCCGTATTCCAGGTCAGACAGTAGATCAAAACGGTAAGGATGCTGAAATCTCAACCACGGGCCGACATGACCCCTGTGTAGGTATTCGTGCTGTGCCTATCGCTGAGGCGATGCTAGCCCTGACACTGGCAGATCATGCCTTACGTCATCGTGGTCAAAATGCCGATGTCAGCACCGAGTGTCCTGATATCCCTGCCTCCAAGAATTAAGCAACTAAGATTAAAGAACATGTCTGGATTATCACTGTACGACAAATTATGGAATGCACATGTAGTGCATACACAAGAAGACGCCACTAGCCTGATCTATATTGATCGCCATTTGGTACATGAGGTGACTTCACCACAGGCCTTTGAAGGCTTACGTCTGGCTGGCCGCCAACCATGGCGTAAGGCTTCGGTATTAGCGGTACCAGATCATAATGTGCCAACCACAAAGCGTGACCAAGAAATTGAAGATCCGGTTTCACGTAAGCAATTAGCCGCCTTGGATGAAAACTGCAGTTCCTTTGATCTACAGAAGTTTGAGATGAATGATATCCGTCAAGGTATCGTGCATGTAATTGGCCCAGAGCAGGGCGCGAGCCTACCGGGTATGACGATAGTCTGTGGTGATTCTCATACCTCTACCCATGGTGCTTTAGCAGCACTAGCTTTTGGTATCGGTACCTCGGAAGTTGAACATGTGCTTGCAACGCAATGTCTTTTATTGAAGAAGACTAAGTCTATGCGTGTGGATTTAGAGGGTGAGCTGCAAGCAGGTATCAGCGCTAAAGATCTTGTGTTGGCGGTGATTGCTGAGATTGGTACTGCAGGTGGTACCGGCTACACGATTGAATTTGCTGGTTCTGCGATCCGAGATCTATCTATTGAAGGTCGTATGACTATTTGTAATATGGCAATTGAAGCGGGTGCGCGTGCCGGCATTATTGGTGTTGATGAACGCACCTTAGAGTATGTTGCTGGCCGACCGTTTTCACCTAAGGGTGCCGAGTGGGAACAAGCAAAAGCCAGTTGGTGTGAGCTGGTGTCAGATCCAGATGCGCACTTTGACAAGGTGATTACAATTGATGTCAGTGCACTTAAACCTCAAGTCAGCTGGGGGACATCGCCAGAGATGGTGGTCGCAGTCGATGCGCTGGTGCCTGATCCTGCAGAAGAAAGTAGTGATAGTAAGGCAGAGGGTATGCGTAATGCCCTGCGTTATATGGGGTTAGAAGCGGGCCAGGCGGTTAAAGACATTACTATTGATAAAGTCTTTATTGGTTCTTGTACCAATTCACGTATTGAAGATTTACGTGCCGCTGCCGTTGTTGTGCAGGGTCGACAGTTGGCAGAAAACATCAAATTAGGCTTGATTGTTCCGGGTTCAGGTTTGATTAAACAACAGGCAGAAAAAGAAGGGTTGGATAAAATATTTAAGGCCGCAGGTTTTGAATGGCGTGAGCCAGGCTGTTCTATGTGTTTAGGCATGAATGCCGATCAATTGGAGGCTGGTGAACGTTGTGCCTCAACCTCTAATCGTAATTTTGAAGGTCGTCAGGGACAGGGTGGACGTACACATTTATTAAGTCCCGCGATGGCCGCGGCTGCTGGCATTGCCGGCCACCTAGCCGATGTGCGCGACTACTTATAGGGGATGATGATGCAAGCATTTACTACACTAAGCTCTAGCTTGTTACCGATTGATCGTCCAAATGTGGATACTGATGCGATTATTCCAAAGCAATATTTAAAGTCGATTCGTCGTTCTGGCTTTGGTCCTAATCTATTTGATGATTGGCGTTACTTAGATCCTGGTGAGCCAGATCAGTCCTGTGAAGGTCGGCGTTTGAATCCAGAATTTATTCTGAATGATGAGCGTTACCATAAGGCAGAAATTGTTTTAGGTCGCGAAAACTTTGGTTGTGGTTCTTCTCGTGAGCATGCGGTCTGGGCCTTTCAGGATTATGGTATCAAGGCTTTATTAGCCCCGAGCTTTGCCGACATATTTTTTAGTAACTGTTTTAAGAATGGCCTATTGCCAATTGTTTTAGATCAAGCGTTGATTGATGAGTTGTTTGCAGCAAGCTTGGCCGATGCAGAGACTTCAGTCAGTATCGACTTGGATAATCAGATTATTTTACGTGATGGCAAGCAGATAGCCCACTTTGAAGTGGATGAGTTTAAAAAACATTGCTTACTAAATGGCTTGGATGAGATTGGCATTACGTTGAAGTACGCAGACAAAATTAAGGCCTTTGAGGCAGCACAAAAGAGTAGTGCGCCCTGGCTATACAGTAACGATTAAAGGTACAGAAGTAACATGTCTAAAATTTTAGTATTGGCGGGTGACGGTATTGGCCCAGAGATCATAGAACAGGCCGTTAAGGTACTGGATCAACTTAAGGCACAGGGTTGCCAGCTTGAGTTAGAGCCAGCCAATTTAGGCGGGGTTGCTTATGATCAAGAAGGATCTCCTTTCCCTGAGAGTACACGCAAACTAGCAGAACAGGCCGATGCGATTTTACTCGGCGCAGTGGGTGGTCCTCAGTATGACGATGTTGAACGGCATCTGCGTCCTGAACAAGGCTTGTTAGATATTCGTGGGCACCTAAATCTATTCGCTAACCTACGTCCGGCGCTGCTATATAAAGACTTGGCTGAAGCCTCATCCTTAAAACCAGAATTGGTTGCAGGTTTGGATCTGCTGATTGTGCGTGAGTTAGTCGGTGGTATTTATTTCGGTCAGCCACGCGCAAAAGAAATTAAAGATGGTCGTCGTTGGGGTTATAACACCATGGTGTATAACGAAGATGAGATCAGACGCATTGCTCATGTAGCCTTCGCTGCCGCAGCCAAACGAGATGGTCGTTTATGCTCAGTGGATAAGGCGAATGTATTAGAAGTCTCTTTGCTTTGGCGCGAAGTGATGGAAGAGGTTAAGGCCGATTACCCCAGTGTAGAGCTGAGCCATATGTATGTCGATAATGCTGCTATGCAATTGATTCGTGCGCCTAAACAGTTTGATGTCATGGTGACCTCAAATCTATTCGGCGATATTTTATCTGATGCGGCGGCCATGCTGACGGGTTCGATTGGCATGTTGCCATCGGCATCGTTAAATCAAGACAACCTAGGTATGTATGAACCTATTCATGGCTCGGCACCTGATATTGCTGGCAAAGGTATCGCTAACCCACTGGCGACCATCCTATCAGTAGCGATGATGTTGCGTTATAGCTTGAGTTTAGAGGCAGAAGCAAAGCAGGTTGAAGATGCAGTGATGCAGGCCTTAACGACTGGTGCACGGACAGCAGATATTGCCAAGACAGGTGAGACGGTAATGTCTACAAGTGAGATGGGTGACGCGGTAGTGCAAGCGATGCAAGCAGCAAGTTAGTGTGCTGCATAGACTAAGAATGATAGAGATGACGTGTGAGTGACTTGCAATGACAAAAACATATGATGTAGCAGTAGTTGGCGCCACAGGCGCAGTGGGCGAGGTTATGCTCTCCATTTTGGCAGAACGACAGTTTCCAGTTGGCAAGGTGTATGCACTAGCGAGTGCCCGCTCTGTTGGTAAAAAAGTACGCTTTGGTGAGCAGGAACTAATAGTAGAAGATCTTGCTGACTTTGATTTTTCTAAAGCACAGATTGGGTTGTTTTCGGCTGGTGCATCAATCTCTGAGAAGTTTGCCCCAAAGGCCGCTGAGAAGGGTTGTGTGGTGATTGATAATACCTCTCGCTATCGCTATGAAGATGATATTCCATTAGTCGTGCCGGAGGTCAATCCAGCGGCCATTGCTGAGTATAAAAACCGCGGCATTATTGCCAATCCAAACTGCTCGACCATTCAAATGTTGGTTGCGCTAAAGCCTATCCATGATGCAGTTGGTATCGAACGGATTAATGTGGCGACCTACCAAGCCGTATCTGGTACTGGTAAAGAGGCAATCGATGAGCTGGATATGCAGACGCAGGCTTTGTTTGATGGCAAACCAGTAGTGTCTGAGGTCTACCCAAAACAGATTGCGTTTAATGCTTTGCCGCATATTGATGTTTTTTTAGATAATGGTTACACCAAAGAAGAAATGAAAATGGTCTGGGAAACACAAAAGATCATGGGTGATGAGACTATCTTGGTGAATCCTACTGCAGTACGTATCCCAGTAAAATATGGACATTCTGAAGCGTTGCATCTGGAGCTGAAAGCACCCCTAGATGCACAAGCAGCACGCACGCTACTGGCTGCGGCGCCAGGCGTTAGCATAATGGACGATCGGTGCGATGGTGGTTATCCAACCGCAGCGACTGACTCAGATGGCACAGATCCGGTGTATATCGGACGTATTCGTCAGGATATCTCACATCCTCGTGGCTTAAATCTTTGGGTTGTGAGCGATAATTTACGTAAAGGTGCTGCCTTGAATAGTGTGCAGATTGCGGAGTGTTTGATCCAAGATTATTTGGCTTAACGCCTTAATTATTAACTCTCACAGTGGGGAGAGCTATGCAGCACAAATCAAAACTGATTCTGATCTATAGTTTGTTAGCCATGTTTTGGCCTGGTCTAGTGAGTGCTTTGGGCTTGGGTCAATTAGTCGTGCAATCGGCTTTGAATGAGCCTTTGCGCGCTGAGATTGAGCTTGTCACGATCACTGGTGAAGAGTTTGAAACACTCAAGGTTGGTTTGGCAGAGAATATCTTATTTCAAACCAATCGCCTTCCAGTAACAGACGAACTGAAGTCATTGCAGTTTCAAGCGATACGTATGAGTAGCAATAGCTATATTCGTATCAACTCATCTCAGCCATTTAAACAAGCCAGTACAGCCTTCTTTATAAAACTGGAATCTAGTAGTGGTGTGTTGGTGCGTAAATATAAAATAGCACTAGCGGCCGCTACCAAGTCTTCCACTACTATTGCTGAGAAGCAACCAGAGCAAGCACAGAAGGATCAATTACCTCGTGTTGCTGTTGCAGACGGTGAGACATTATGGAGTATCGCAAGTCGCTATACTGCTGGCACTAATATTAGTGGTAGTCAGATGATGTTGGCGATTCAGCTAATGAATCCAGATGCCTTTAATGTGGGTAATATCAATGAGTTAAAAAAAGGCGTTGTATTGGTTATCCCAGCATTGGCGCAAGCGCGCTCAATCAAACCAGGGCAGGCGCTTAATCAGGTCAGGCAACAGGCCCAGGAATGGAAACAACACCGTGCCGAACAACCCATAGTGCGGAGCACACGCTTGCCAACAGTGGTGAGCGATAATAAACAGAAGTTATCTATTCTCACAAAAACACCTAATTTGGATGATGATTCTAATCCACAGTCAGTAGAGCTGGCTGATATGCAACAACAGAATCAGTTGTTGCAAGAGCAGATAGGCTCCAAGGTACAAGAGAATCTAGAATTACGTAGTCGTATCGGTGATTTAGAGCTGATGCTGAAGAAGCAAGAGGCGATTATCGAGGTGCAAAATCAGCAGCTGGCACGCCTGCAAGAAATCTTAGAGCGCTTTGAAGATTTGCCACCAATGAATTCACAACCCGGTCCATTAGCTGGCCCAAAATCTAGCCCGCAAGCTAGTACAGCAATTACTGAGTCAGAGTTAAACGCAGACCTTAAGATGATTTTTGACGAAGCCTGGCTAGCACTTAAGGCTTGGTCTCAGCAACCTAGTCCACTAACTAGCCCGAAATCTAGCCCACAAGCTAGTGCAGCAATTGCTGAATCAGAGTTAAACGTAGACCTTAAAGAGACTCTTGATAAGGCCATATATGCTAGTCAACAGGTTTGGTTGGAACTTAAGGCATGGTTTCAGCAACAGAGCGTAGCCTTCTTGTTAGGTATTTCGAGCTTATTTTTATGGTTGCTGGTGATGTTTATATTGCTCCTTTTACGTCGGCGTAAGTTAGCTTCAGAGCCTGTCTCCTCTCCTGAGGAGCCGCATCTTGACCCACAAGCGATAGTGATGATGGATGAGAAGACTGAAGAGGTAGCGGTAAAAGCTGTTTTTCCTACTACGCAGGAGCCACAGATCGTGGGCTTAGATGACCAAGCCTTAAAAGACTTGGCTGATGATGTTGCTGAACTTGAGCCTGACGATGATTATGAAGAACTGCTAGAAAATGCTGCAACTAAACTTGATCTAGTCGCTGTTTTATTAGAAATGGGTGATGTTGATTCGGCTAGAGAAAGTTTACGTGAAGTGATTGCTGAAGGTGATGCGGAGCAGGTTAAGCGCGCACAGCAGGTATTAGCGACCATTGATTAATTTGGATTGATATTGGGATGATAGGTCGTAGGTGAGATACGCTGCTGTAGTTGAATATGATGGTAGGCCATTCTGTGGTTGGCAGCGTCAGCCACATGCACCTTCGGTTCAGGCCTGTGTGGAGCAAGCACTAAGCCACGTGGCAGCTGAGCCAATTAATGTACAGTGTGCAGGACGTACAGATACTGGTGTGCATGCCTTGGGCCAGGTGATTCACTTTGATACACAGGTTGAACGTAGTCTACGATCTTGGCTGTTAGGGGCGAATTCAAATCTACCAGAGAGTATTGCGATACAACGCGTACAGCCGATGAGTGAAGATTTCCATGCCCGTTTCTCAGCGCGTGCACGGTCCTATCGCTATGTGATCTCAAATCAAGTTTCCCGTTCAGCGTTACTCGTTGGCAAAGCGACCTGGTGTGTTAAACCGTTAGATGTTGAACGTATGCAGCAGGCAGCTAATAGCCTGTTAGGCAAACATGACTTTACGAGTTTCAGGGCGTTGGCCTGTCAGGCGAATACACCAATACGAACACTGCATGAATTGCGCCTGCGACGGGAAGGGTCATTAGTCATACTAGATGTCACTGCGAATGCCTTTTTGCATCATATGGTGCGAAATCTTGCCGGTGTTTTAATGGCCATCGGTAGTGGCGAACGTGAGGTGTCATGGGCTGCTGAATTATTGCAGCAACGAGATCGCTCGCAGGCTGGCGTAACGGCAAAGCCAGATGGTTTGTACTTTTTAGCTGTACAATACGATTCGCAGTTTGAGATTTGATGTTTGTAGGCACTATTGTGTTTAATGAAGGATTAATGAGATTAATCTATGTCTAGGACTAAGATAAAATTTTGTGGCTTAACACGGGTTGAAGATGTACAACACGCGGCTGCTTTAGGTGTTGATGCTCTAGGCTTCGTTTTTTGTCAGCAGAGTCCGCGGTGTATCGATATTGAACAGGCCGAGAAGTTACTCGCGGTTTGCCCACCATTTATTACTCGTGTGGGGTTATTCATGAATGACCAAGCGAGTACAATCAAACAGATAATCAAGGCGTTAGATTTAGATGTGCTGCAATTCCATGGGGATGAGTCAGCAGAATTTTGTGCCTCCTTTGGCTATAGATATATGAAAAGTATTGCCATGGGTGGTGCTACTGATCTCGCTAGACTAGATGAATACACACAGGCATCGGCTTTATTGCTAGATGGTAATGAGCCAGGTCAGCCGGGTGGTAGTGGTGATGCCTTTGATTGGCATTCGACTCCGCAGGTGTTGGAGCAAGCGATTATCTTAGCTGGTGGCTTAGATAGTCATAGCGTTGCTGATGCAATTAAACAAGCGAGACCCTATGGGGTCGATGTAAGCAGCGGTATAGAGTCCGCGAAAGGGATTAAAGATAAAACCAAGATGATAAATTTTGTAAACGCAGTGCGATTAGCCGATGGGTGTTGATGTGACAGATAAAGAGCAAGGGCATTTTAATGCTCTACCAGATAATAGAGGACACTTTGGGCCATATGGTGGACGCTTTGTAGCTGAAACACTGATGACGCCTTTGGCTGAGTTAGAAGCAGCCTATGAAGAATGTAAGGTCGACCCTGCCTTCCAAGCAGAGTTTTATAATGATCTAGCACACTATGTTGGTCGTCCCAGCCCACTTTATTTCGCCGAGCGTTTAACCGAGCTTTGGGGTGGTGCACGTGTCTTCCTAAAGCGTGAAGATTTAAACCATACCGGTGCACATAAAATTAATAACACCATCGGTCAGGCCTTATTGGCTAAACGGATGGGTAAGACACGTATTATTGCCGAAACTGGCGCTGGTCAGCATGGTGTTGCCAGTGCCACGATTGCAGCGCGGCTGGGTCTGGAATGTGTGGTCTATATGGGGGCTGAAGATATTCAACGGCAATCACCTAATGTCTATCGTATGCGTCTATTGGGTGCCACGGTGGTGCCGGTTACTTCAGGCTCGCGCACACTGAAAGATGCCTTGAATGAAGCACTGCGTGATTGGGTAACGAATGTTGATGATACTTTCTACATTATTGGCACCGTTGCAGGGCCTCATCCATATCCGCAAATAGTGCGTGATTTCCAAACCGTGATCGGTAAAGAAGCACGTGAACAAATGTTAGAGCAATACAATACTTTGCCTGATGCCTTAGTCGCCTGTGTTGGTGGTGGCTCTAATGCGATAGGTTTGTTTCATCCCTTCTTAGGTGATGAAAGTGTCGCGATCTATGGTGTTGAAGCCGGTGGACATGGTGTTGATACCGGTATGCACTCAGCGCCACTAAGTGCTGGTAAGCCTGGTGTGTTACACGGTAACCGTACTTACCTGATGGAAAGTGAGGCTGGTCAGATTATCGAAACACATTCGATTTCTGCTGGTTTGGACTATCCTGGTGTAGGCCCAGAACATGCCTGGTTGAAAGATGAAGGCCGAGTGCAATATGTCTCAGTGACCGATGATGAAGCCTTGGCTGCTTTCCATCTGACAACGCGTAAGGAAGGGATTATTCCTGCGCTAGAAACTAGTCATGCGATGGCCTTTGCTGAGAAATTAGCACCGACTATGGCAAAGGAACAGTCAATCATAATTAATTTATCTGGTCGCGGTGACAAAGATATTAATACCATTGCGCGTATAGAAGGAATTGAGTTGTGAGTCGAATCAAGACGCGCTTTGATGCGTTAAAAGCAAAGAATGAAAAGGCCTTAATCAGCTATGTCACTGCCGGTGATCCGCATCCGCAACATACGGTTTCTATTATGCATGCGTTGGTGGAGGCCGGTACTGACTTGATTGAAGTTGGGGTGCCTTTTTCTGATCCGATGGCTGACGGTCCGGTAATCCAACAGGCCTGTGAGCGTGCATTAAAATATGACACCTCGCTGGCTGATATTCTTCAGATGGTGAAGGATTTCCGTAAAAATGATCCAAATACGCCGATTATTTTGATGGGTTATCAAAATCCGATCGAAATTTATGGTGTTGAGCGGTTTGCTCAAGATGCCAAAGGTTTGGTCGATGGTGTGATTACTGTCGATTTGCCACCAGAAGAATGCACTGAAATTAATCAGCTTTATCGTGAAGTTGATATCGATTCAATCTTTTTAATGGCTCCAACCACCGATATTTCGCGTATTCGTCGCATTTCTGAGATGGCCTCTGGTTTTCTCTATTACGTCTCATTTAAGGGTATTACAGGTGCTAATAGCCTCGATATTGACAGTGTTTCTAGTAAATTAAGTGAGATCCGTGCCGTCACAGGACTACCGTTAGCAGTTGGTTTTGGTATCAAAGATGCAGAGACCGCAGCGGCTGTAGCAGCCGTTGCTGACGCTGTTGTTGTTGGTAGTGCCATCGTTTCTCTGATAGCCACAAATCAAGAAGATATGCCAACTGCGCTGAAAGAAGTGAAATCCCTATTGCAAGGCATCAAGTCCGCGTTGGATAATGCTGGTTCGATTTGACATTAAGTAGATAAAATATTGCCATGAGCTGGCTTGGAAAATTGATGCCTTCGCGCATCCGCACTGATAGCACGAGTAGTCGCAAAGTACCGGAAGGTTTGTGGGCGAAATGTGCTCGATGTAGTGCCGTATTGTATGGTCAAGAGTTGGAGCGCAATCTCCAGGTTTGTCCTAAATGTAACCACCACATGCGTATCAGCGCACGTAGTCGCTTGGACTCTTTTTTAGACAAAGAAGGGCGCAGCGAAATTGGTGCTGAATTTGAGCCGCGTGATTTTCTTAAATTTAAAGATTCTAAGAAATATAAAGATCGCCTCATCGCAGCGAATAAGGCTACCGGTGAAACTGATGCCCTAGTCGTGATGCAGGGGACTTTGCGCTCTCTACCGGTAGTCGTGGCTGCCTTTGAATTTAATTTTATGGCTGGGTCTATGGGCTCAGTAGTCGGCGAGCGGTTTTTGGCTGCAGTCAATCGCTGCATTGCAGAACGTATGCCGTTTGTTTGCTTCTCCACTAGTGGTGGTGCGCGTATGCAAGAAGCTCTGATGTCATTAATGCAGATGGCAAAAACCAGTGCTGCGTTAACGCGTTTGTCTGAAGAGCGTTTACCCTTTATCTCGGTATTGACTGATCCCACCATGGGTGGTGTATCGGCAAGTTTTGCCATGCTTGGTGATGTGCATATTGCTGAGCCAAATGCGTTGATTGGTTTTGCTGGTCCGCGTGTGATCGAGCAAACAGTACGTGAGACACTGCCGGAAGGATTTCAGCGCAGTGAGTTTTTGCAGGAGCATGGAGCGATTGATCTGATCATAGATCGTAAGGATCTCGCACCGCGGATTCATAATCTGCTGCAATTGCTGACTGAGCGTAATCAGTAACTTTTAGCCTTCTATCTAAACGTTATGTCGGACTCACGCGCAAATAATTCACAGCAACTTAAGTTTAGGTCTCTAGACGATTGGCTCGCATGGCAGACAACACTGCATGCGCGTGAAATCGAGCTAGGCCTGGATCGCATTACTGAAGTAGCCAAACGTATGCGGGTGTTGGATTGCCCGTTTAAAGTCATTACGGTAGCAGGTACCAATGGTAAGGGCTCAACGGTTGCCATGTTGACCTCTATTCTGCATCACGCCGGTTATCGTGTAGGTACTTATACCTCACCTCACATCGTGCATTACAACGAGCGCATCCGAGTGGGGCAGCGATGCGTCAGTGATGCACAGCTTTGTGCTTCTTTTGCCAAGATCGATGCTGCACGTGGTGAGATTAGCCTATCATTTTTTGAGTTTGCGACCCTTACTGCCTTGGATATCTTTCATAGAGAGCACGTTGATGTTGCGATCCTTGAGGTTGGCCTAGGCGGACGCTTAGATGCCACTAATATGATCGATAGTGATTTGGGTATCGTTACTAGTATCGGTCTTGATCATACTGAGTATCTGGGGCCTGATCGTGAATCTATTGGTTTTGAAAAGGCTGGTATTTTCCGTCAAAACACACCAGCTATTTGTGGTGACCCACTGCCACCAGCCAGTGTGGCAGCGACTGCTAAAAAGGTTGGTGCTGAGTTTAAGAGTCTGAATCAAGATTACTCATATAGCGTAGAAAAAAGTTCATGGAGTGTTAAAAGTGAGCACTTTGAGCTACAAGGTTTGCCTTTACCTAATCTATCAGGTGCAGTGCAGATGCAAAACGCCTCTAGTGCCTTGATGGGGCTGCACCTGATATCGGATAAATTGCCAGTCAACTTTGAGGCGATTAAGACGGGTTTGCGAGAAGTTACTTTAGAAGGACGGTTCCAACGCATAGTTAAAGGCTGTGAAGTGATCCTTGATGTGGCGCATAACTATGATAGTGCTGAGGTTTTAGCGACTAATTTAGTGGCGTTACCTAAACCAGAAAAAACCATAGCGGTATTCGCTATTCTGAGTGATAAAGATTTAGATGGAATTGTGCAATTACTGCATAGCCATGTTGATGAATGGTATGTCAGTAGTGTCGATTCACCTCGAGCGATGCCGATAGAGCGCGTTTCAGCTGCCTTGTCTGAAGCTTCAGCGGATACCATAGTACGTTCATTCGATACTGTTGAGCAGGCCTACGAGCAGGCGCAGCAGGATGCCAGTAAAGGAGACCGTATCCTTGTCTTTGGTTCTATCTTTACGGTTTCAGAAGTTATCGCTAGCGGCAAATAAGTCCTTTTATTCGCTGTTAACCGCTTGTTGTATTGGTTAGAATGTGGTCTTCCATTCTTGGACACAGGATCACATGGACCTAGCACTCAAATATAGAATTGTTGGCGCCATCGTCTTAGGCAGTCTCGCCGTGATTTTTGTCCCGATCGTGCTTGATGGCTCTGGTCATGAGTCAGCTAACGGCTCTAGTTATCGACAAAATATCCGTAGCGACCTGAATATCCCCCCTGAGCCTAAATTTATTGATGAACAGCCAGCAGTCCGAGCAGGTTGGGAACAACAGATGGAGTCTTCCACGCAGGCGGCCGCAGATGCTGCTGATCTGGCTCAAGGTATTCATCCTGAAGTGAGTTTAGCGAAAGGTGCTTCAGATAAGCTTATTAGCTGGGTAGTGCAGGTGGGTGCATTCAATCAACGTGAACAAGCGCTGATCCTGAAAAAGCAGCTGGCAGATGAGAAATTAGATCTCTTTATTGAAGTCGCTGGTGAAAACCAAAAGCGGGTTTATCGGGTCAAAGTTGGCCCTATGATTTCACGTGAAAAAGCAGAGCAGATGCAACTGCGCTTAGTCGATAAGTTTAAGTTAACAGCAGCTTTTGTCAGTTCTTACCCGCGAGTTGAACCTTAAAGCCAATGCCAACGTTCATGTCTAAAAGCTTATGAATCTATTTGATTTAACTTGGATTGATATTCTTATTGTCGTTGTCCTCCTTATTTCCACTGGTATCGCCTTGATGCGTGGTTTTGTGCGGGAAGCTATCTCACTTGTGGCGTGGGGTGTCGCTATTTTCTTATCTATTCGTTATTCCGAATCGATTGCAGATTTATTGCCGGCAACTATTGTCAGTGTCGATATCAGTGCTGGAACAGACTTGGGTTATGGGCTGCGTATTGCGATTGCATTTATCTTGATTCTAGTCGGCTCACTATTACTGGGATTTATTTTGAATCGGCTATTGGCCAGTGTGACGAAAATGCCGATGGTTCGTTGGCTTGATAGTACTCTGGGCATGTTGTTTGGGATACTGCGTGGTTCTGTAGTCGTGGTGTTATTGCTGCTCGCTTCAGCTGCCTTTACTGCATTGCCAAGTAGTGATGCCTGGCGGCAAGCGCAGTTAATTGGGCCATTCAATCAATCGGCCTTGTGGCTTATCGAGAAAATGCCTGGGCATTACTCAGAACGTTTTTATCTCTATAAGCAAATTCTTTTAAGTAGCTAAGGTTTATTATTCATGTGTGGGATTATCGGTATCGTCGGCAATGGCCAGTTAGTCAATCAAGAATTGTATGATGGATTAACGGTATTGCAACATCGTGGCCAAGATGCGGCAGGCATCATGACCTACGCAGAGGGTCGCTTGTTCCAGCGTAAAGGGAATGGCTTAGTGCGCGATGTATTTCAAGAACGGCATATGCGCGTATTGCAGGGTGATATGGGGATTGCACATGTGCGTTATCCTACTGCCGGTACATCATCAGAGGCTGAAGCACAGCCTTTTTATGTGAACTCTCCTTATGGTATTTGTCTTTCACATAACGGCAACTTAACCAATGCAGCTGAGCTAAAGAAGGAACTTTTCATAGATGATCGTCGGCATATTAATACGCGCTCTGATTCTGAGATCCTACTTAATGTCTTGGCGCATGAGCTGAGTGAGGTCGACCACCTCAAGCTGAGTGCAAAGGACGTCTTTGCAGCTGTGCGTGGTGTACATAAACGCTGTCGTGGTGCCTACGGTGTGGTGACTATGATCTGTGGTGTTGGCATGCTCGCATTTCGTGATCCAAATGGTATTCGACCTTTGGTCTATGGTGTTAAGGAAGGTGAAAACGGACGCCAGTATATGATTGCGTCTGAGAGTGTAGCGCTAGATGTATTAGGTTATGAGCTGGTGCGTGATGTTAAGCCAGGTGAAGTGATCTTCATCGATAAGGACAATAAGCTACATTCACAAGAGTGTTCAGAGACAGCGGTCTTGACACCATGTCTATTTGAATTTGTCTATTTTGCGCGACCAGACTCGATTATTGAAAATGTCTATGTGCAGAAAGCACGGATGCGCATGGGTAACCGCTTAGCTAAAAAAGTACAGCGTGAATGGTCCGACCACGATATTGATGTTGTTATCCCTATCCCTGATACCAGTCGGACAGCAGCCTTAGAGATGGCTCAGGTGCTAGATTGTAATTATCGAGAAGGCTTTATTAAAAATCGTTACATTGGCCGTACCTTTATTATGCCTGGGCAGAAACAACGATCAAAGTCAGTACGTCAGAAATTAAATCCAATTAATTTGGAATATAAAAATAAGAACGTGATGTTGGTGGATGATTCGATTGTACGTGGCACTACGTCACGTGAAATTGTGCAAATGGCACGCGACGCTGGCGCCAAGAAGGTTTACTTTGCCTCGGCCTCACCACCTGTGCGTTATCCCAATGTCTATGGCATCGATATGCCAGCTGCTGCTGAGTTAATAGCACATGGTAGAAACCTAGAACAAATACGTGATGAAATTGGTGCTGATCGTCTGTTTTACCAAGACTTAGAAGATCTGGTTTGGTCGGTCGGTGATGGAAACAAAGAGATTAGCCAGTTTGAGACTTCGGTTTTCACTGGCGAATATGTGACTGGTTTGCAGGATGACTACTTGGAATCATTGGAAAAAAGCCGTAATGATTCAAGTAAGAAAGCAGAGGAAGACTTGACTAGTATTGATATTGTTAATGTTGACTAATAACGGTGAATAATGATGATTACGGCACAGCACATTGCACAGTTACAGCAACAGTTTGCCGCCTTCATCACACCTCTTTGGATTCATGTTGAGGTCGCTAGTCAAAGCCTTAGGCTACTAAGACAAGATAAGGTATTACAGGAATATCCAGTTTCAACCGCCACACTGGGTGTGGGCTGTGAGCAAGATAGCTATAAAACACCGTATGGTGCACATAGTATTGCGGCCTGCATTGGTGGTGGTCAGCCCATTGCTGAAATCTTTGTTGGACGTCGTGCTATAGGGAAAACGGCAACTATTGAGCAGCAGGCAGTAGCTACTGGTGAGGATCTAATTTTGAGCCGGATTCTATGGTTAAAAGGCTTGCAAGGTAATATTAATCAGGGCGCTGGGGTTGATAGTTATGAACGTTATATCTATATCCATGGTACTCAAGAAGAAGGTCTTTTAGGCCAGCCGGCCTCACATGGTTGTGTGCGCATGGCTAATCAGGATGTGATTGACTTGTTTGAACCTGTGATGGTCGGTACATTTGTTTACATCGCCGGCTAGCAGGCGAATTTGATACTGAATTGTTGTATTCTCGCGCACTTAAATTTCCACTTAAATAATTAAATTATGAAAAATACTGAAACCGACCTAGCCCTGGCAACCGCGCGTGAACAAGTCCGTGCCGTCTTTGATGCGGGTGTTTCGCGAGTTAAAGGCTTTAATGCCGTTGTCGACTATTTACAGCAGCATACACTTAGCGGTGACTACTATTTGTTATCAGTGGGTAAAGCTGGTTCATCGATGGCATTAGGTGCTTTGTCGGTATTGGGTGATCAAATCAAGACCGGTTTGGTTGTGACTAAACATCATCATGCTGAAGCTGATTTGATTGCATGTGAACGTATGCAGGTGATCGAATCGGATCATCCTGTGCCTGGAGATGCCAGTATCAAGGCCGGTCAAGCAGTGATCGATTTTGTCCAGCAGGCACCTGCTGATGCGCGTTTTCTTGTTTTATTCTCAGGTGGTGCATCGAGCTTGATGGAAGTGCTTGCCGAAGGCATGGATCTAGCCAAATTAACCGCTATGACAAACACCCTATTATCGATTGGTTATGACATCACACAGATGAATCAGGTGCGTCGTGCGGCCTCCTGCATCAAGGGTGGTCGTCTAGCATCTTATATTAATGGTCGTGAGACTTTGGCGTTGATGATCTCAGATGTGCCGGGTGATGATCCTGCAGTAATCGGTTCGGGCCCGTTAACACCCATCTATGACAATATTGCCGATGTCGATCTACCTGAAGAAATAAGTAGTGTACTAGCAGATGTTAAATTTATGCCGGTGCCCGAGAGTAGTGCATTTACGAACATTGAAAGCCACGTTATCGCAACACTAGATGATGCTAAACAGGCAGCAGCTAAGCAGGCACAGACCCTAGGTCTCAAGGTCACTTTGCATAAAGAGTTTATGCAGGGTGATGCCAGCGCTAAGGCAACTGAGATCAGTCAGCAGATGAGCTCGGCAGCAACCGGTATTCATATCTGGGGTGGTGAGACGGCCGTAACGCTGCCAAAAAATCCAGGTCGTGGTGGACGTAATCAGCACTTCGCCTTGGTCGCTGCCAAGGAGCTGGCTGGTCAGGATGATGTTGTGTTGTTAGCAGCCGGTACCGATGGCACCGATGGTCCGACTGAAGATGCTGGTGGTATCGTTGATGGCAGCAGTGCTGCACGTGGTCAACAACTTGGTTTGAATCTGGATCAATATCTAGTGCAAGCCGATGCTGGCAACTGTTTAGAAGCATTGGGTGACTTGGTCACCACCGGCCCCACCGGCACCAATGTAATGGATTTGGTGGTGGCACTTAAACGCTAAGCTTAGTGTTTAAGCATCGATCTAAACTCTAGTGTCTGACTCTATCTCTGCAGATAATATTTTTGAGCGTGTAAAAGATGCGATTCTCTGTCCGCATCCGGAACAGAAAATTAAAATGCTGACTGCAATCAAAAGTAGTTTAGCTAACTTATCTGAAGCACCTCGGGCCAGTGCTGAGATCCTAACGATTGCCCTGCCTGGATTACCAGCTGAGTTGGAATTAGTTCATCCCGCACAGGTGCCACGGCGTAAGTTACATAGTGTAGAAGGGCGCATCGCACTAATTCATGCGGTTTGTCACATCGAATATAACGCTATCAATCTAGCCTTGGATGCGATCTATCGTTTTCAAGCTATGCCTTTAGCCTATTATCTTGATTGGATGAAGGTGGCGGCAGAAGAGGCTAGTCACTTTCAAATGCTGTCTAATCGCCTGCAACAGTTAGGTAGTTGCTATGGCGCACATAGTGCACATAACGGGCTCTGGGAGATGGCGGTAAAGACTGGCCATAGTGTCTTACATCGTATGGCCTTAGTGCCCCGTGTGCTGGAAGCGCGCGGTCTGGATGTTACGCCAGGTATGATCGAGCGTTTAATATCGGTTGGGGATCACGAGACAGTCGCCTTGCTGGAAATTATTTTGGCGGAAGAGGTGGGTCACGTTGAGATTGGCACACGTTGGTATAAACATGCCTGTGCCGAAGCTGGGGTTGAGTCACAGACAACCTTTATCGGATTACTAAAACAATATGATGTGCATACGGGCAAGGGGCCGCTGCATATTACAGCGCGTAAGCAAGCGGGTTTTAGTCAGATGGAATTAGACGCCCTAGATTAGTAGACCAGCCCAGTATTGCACTGGGCTAATCAGAACCGTGTTGTATTACTCGATCATGCTCGCTTTATTGACGATGATTGGTTCTTTCGGTACGTCACCATGAGGCCCCAGAGTGGCGGTCTCTACTTCAGCGATTGCCATCACTACATCCATACCATCAATGACTTGGGCAAACACAGCGTAACCCCAGCCCTGTGAACTCTCACTAGTGAAGTTTAAAAAGCCGTTGTCAGCTACATTAATAAAGAACTGTGACGAGGCCGAGTGTGGCGCTGAAGTTCTTGCCATGGCAAGGGAGCCAACTACGTTTTGTAGGCCATTATTTGCCTCATTCTGAATATTTCCATGACCATCTTTTTGGCGCATATCAACTTTAAAGCTACCACCTTGCACCATGAAATTTGGGATCACACGATGAAAAATAGTGCCGTCATAAAAACCTTCCGTCACGTAGCGGATAAAGTTTTCCACTGTAATCGGCGCTTTCTCGGCATATAACTCAATCGTGATGTTGCCTTGGCTCGTTTCAAAAAGAGCTTTAGGGTTGGAATCGCTCATTGCTGCACTCCCTGCAAATGTTATGAGGATTAAGCACGTAGTGAGGAGAGAAGTAATTCGCTTAGCCATTCTGTGCCTATTCGTCTAGTTGTTGTTGCGCCGTATCATAAGCGGTCGGCAGTAAGGAATAAAGCGAGGAAGGCAGTTACATTAGGCCGAGTCCATAACCAAGACCGTGACTTTGCCATGGCTGCTGCATGGATTGGCTATAAATCGATCGAAAATAGGACAAATAGACGGAATAGGTAACGAGAATTAGTTGACGATAGGGCGTCAAAACACGTATTCTTGCGCGCTGTCTTAGCTTCTCTTAAAAACTAAGATGGCCAACCTAGTCGGGGCATAGCGCAGCCTGGTAGCGCATCTGCTTTGGGAGCAGAGGGTCAGAGGTTCGAATCCTCTTGCCCCGACCAATTAGCCATTTCTGGCGATCTGTTTTTTAAAACGAAAACCATTCCATATTCTTGTCACTTAAATATTCGTTCGTCTGATGAATCAGACTTGCATTTATTTCATATAAACAAAGTCACTAAAACAGACAGTAAAACAGGTGTAGGTTGATATTGACTTAATATATCTGTGTTGTTTGATTGTTTAGGAATGGCTGTTCTTACTTAATCTCCTAGCCATGAAGGCCTTGGGCTTAAAATCTCGTCTTGCCGTATTACTTCTTGGCGTATTTAGTGATAATATCCCGTCCTACATAGCTCATCGGGCTATGTGGTTTGCGGACTTTAAGTTAAATCTCTCTGCGCCCGTAGCTCAACTGGATAGAGCATCGGCCTTCTAAGCCGGGGGTTGCAGGTTCGAGTCCTGCCGGGCGCACCAGTTTTGCCCAGGGAGAGTCTGTATTATTGCTTTATGGTGAGTGTAGCTCAGTTGGTAGAGCCCTGGATTGTGATTCCAGTCGTCGTGGGTTCGAGTCCCATCATTCACCCCATCTTATTTGTAAGATCATTTTCAAAGCTGTTGCTCGGAGTCTGTATGAATCTTAATGCGCGCGCTGTGATCATTTCTATTTTCTTGTTATTGGTATCTCCTACTATTTTGGCTAATGAGGCTAGTGCGCCTTTGCCACAAGCCTGTCTATCGGCATGCATTCAGCCGTTTAATAAAATACTAGGGCGGTCACCCCATGGTGTAGTTGCTTATTCCAATTGTTCCGAACGTTGTGTCCATCCACAACCACAGTTTAGTGAAGGTGTATTTACCGGCATTAGTTGGCAATGTGTTGAATATGCTAGACGGTGGCTACTAAAAAACTATGGTGTGGTTTATGGCAGTGTTGATATTGCAGCTGATATCTGGGATCTAAAAACAGTCTCGTCAGCTGATAAAAGTCAGCAATTTGCATTTGATTCCATAGTCAATGGCGAGGCTCTAGTGGCTCCAAAACGGGGCGATCTGTTGATTTATGCGCAGCAGTTTTTAAATACGGGTCACGTTGCGGTAGTGTTGAAGGTAGATCATGCCAATCAAAAAATCTGGTTGGGTGAACAAAATTTTAGTAATCAACAGTGGCCAGGTGACTATGCACGGGTGATTACTTTTGTGAAGCAAGCGGATAAGGTCTTTCTATTAGACCCTTATTTGCTCGGCTGGAAGCGTGTTATACGTTAGTAATCGATGGTTTTTTAGCCGGAAATTCAAAATCTCGACTTTAGGCCTATTTTATTATCGTCTAGTGCTAACTATTAGTGATGGTTTTGGATATACTACGCCGCTTCCATATTGATTGGCCTATATGTGCGAGAGTGGCGGAATTGGTAGACGCGCTGGTTTTAGGTACCAGTGGGGTAACCCGTGAGAGTTCGAGTCTCTCCTTTCGCACCAGACCTAATCAATCCCAAATTCAAGAAATTTTCCTAAGTTACAGCGCATCGCTGTCTGTGAGGTTAGTACACACATGCAAGTATCGGTAGAAGAAGTAGGCCAACTAGGCCGTAAAATGACCATTGTTGTTCCCGCCGATAAGATAGAGGCTGAAGTGACGCAACGTCTTAATACGATGAAAGGTCAGGCTAAAATTGATGGGTTCCGTCCAGGCAAGGTGCCTATGAACGTTGTTAAGCAACGTTATGAAGGTTCAATACGACAGGAAGTCTTAGCCGATCAAATGCAGGCGAACTACCGTGATGCAGTGCTACAAGAGAAGTTGCGCCCAGCTGGTGCGCCAACGATCCAACCAGAACAGATTGAGCCCGGTCAGGACCTGACCTTTATTGCTAACTTTGATGTCTATCCTGAAATCACTGTATCTGATTTTACAAAGTTAGAAGTTACTGTGCCGGTATCTGAAGTTGAAGAGCAGCACATTGAATACACACTTACTAATATGCGTGAGCAGCACAAAGATTATGCCGAAGAGGCCGTTGCTGCGGAAAACGGTCATCGTGTAACGATGGATTTTGTCGGTAAGTTAGATGGTGTTGAGTTTGAAGGTGGTAAGTCAGAAGATTATCGCCTGACGCTTGGCGGCGGCGGTATGATTGCCGGTTTTGAAGACAATATCGTAGGCATGAAAGCCGGTGAAGATAAGACCTTCATGATCACCTTCCCAGAAGATTATGGTAATGAGCAATTGGCTGGTCAGGAGGCAAGTTTTGATATTGCATTGAAACTTGTTGAGAGTGGTACATTACCAGAAGTCGATAGTGACTTTGTTAAAGGGTATGGTATCGAAAGTGGTGAAGAAAGTGAGCTTCGCGCTAAGATTAAAGAATCATTAGAAAATGAATTAAAGACACAGATTGGTAATAAGTCTAAGGCAGCAGTAATGGAGTGTGTTATTGCTAATCATGACTTTGAATTACCTGAGTCTTTGATTGCGCAAGAAGTTGAAGCCTTGCGTAAGCAGGCGGCAGAAAATTTCCAAATGCAGCAATCAGCAGATTTGCCGGATGAGTTATTTGTAGATGAAGCTAAACGTCGCATTAAGCTAGGTTTAGTTATCGGTGAGATCGTTAATGAGCAGAAGTTACAAGTGAACCCGGTTGAAGTTGAACAGCGCATTGAACAGATTGCGCGGCAATATCAAGACTATCAGCAAGTGATCGAGTACTACACTAACAATACGCAGGCACGAGCCAGCATTGAAGCGGTAGTGATGGAAGATCAGGTAGTAAGTTGGGTCTTATCTCATGTGAAAACAGTTGAGCAAAAAGAAGAGTTTGACGAGTTAGTTAAGCCTAACCAACAGCAGCAGTAGTTGGTTAGTCAGACTTTAGGATTAATTAATTTTAGGTAGGTGTTGCATGGCGAATGAATACGTTGATAGCCCTTCGATGAATCTAGTTCCAATGGTGGTTGAGCAATCAGCCCGAGGTGAACGAGCTTATGACATTTACTCGCGCCTATTAAAAGAGCGTGTAATTTTTATTGTTGGTCCAATTGAAGATCATATGGCGAATTTAATTGTCGCCCAGATTCTATTTTTAGAGTCTGAAAATCCTGAGAAAGATATTTCTATCTATATTAATTCTCCAGGTGGATCAGTTACTGCAGGTATGGCGATTTATGACACCATGCAGTTTGCTAAGCCTGATATTAGTACACTCTGTATTGGTCAAGCAGCAAGCATGGGTGCTTTTCTATTAGCAGGTGGTTGCAAGGGTAAGCGTTATGCATTGCCTAATTCGCGTGTGATGATTCATCAGCCATTAGGTGGTTATCAAGGTCAGGCTACAGACATTGATATTCATGCGAAAGAAATACTCAGCATCCGTGAGAAGTTAAATACCTTACTTGCCCATCACACTGGGCAAAGCCTTGAAACCATTGCTAATGATACCGAGCGTGATAACTTCATGAGCAGTGCGACAGCCATGGAATACGGTCTGATTGACAAAGTATTAACCACCCGTGGCGCAGAAAAAGACGAGAGCTAATCACCTACTCAGATGTTGATTGGCGCTAGATGATTGGCTTAAAAACTGCTCAATTAGCGCCTAATTAAGTCTGTTACAGTAGGCTGAAGTGGGTGTTTTTGGCTCCAGCACGAGGTATTTTTTGGTATTTCCCCGATAAGCCAATGTCGCTTAGAATGTATTTATGCAAATTAAGAGCAGATATAGGATTTAACTATGAGCACCGAAGGTTCCGATAAGGACGCCGATAGCGGCAAACTTTTATACTGTTCGTTTTGCGGCAAGTCGCAACATGAAGTTCGTAAGCTGATCGCAGGGCCATCAGTCTTTATTTGTGATGAATGTGTCGAGCTATGTAACGATATCATTCGTGAGGAGATGCAAGAGCAGTCTCCAGCAAGCGCGAGTAAGTTACCAACACCGATAGAACTAAAATCCACCTTAGATGATTATGTCATCGGTCAGGCGGCGGCGAAGAAAGTTCTTTCTGTCGCTGTCTACAATCACTACAAACGGCTAGAGGCACGCAGTGCAAGCCAAGATGGTGTTGAACTCTCGAAAAGTAATATCTTATTAGTGGGCCCTACCGGCTGTGGTAAAACATTACTTGCAGAAACCTTAGCGCGCTTACTCGATGTACCATTTACGATTGCCGATGCAACTACGCTGACAGAAGCGGGTTATGTTGGTGAAGATGTTGAGAACATTATTCAAAAGCTGCTGCAGAAATGTGATTACGATGTTGAGCGTGCGCAGAATGGCATTGTTTACATCGATGAGATTGATAAGATTTCACGCAAGTCAGACAACCCATCAATCACGCGGGACGTTTCGGGTGAAGGGGTGCAGCAAGCGTTGTTGAAGTTGATTGAAGGTACAATCGCTTCAGTGCCACCACAAGGTGGTCGTAAGCATCCGCAGCAAGAGTTTGTACAGGTCGATACTAGTAATATTCTATTTATCTGTGGTGGTGCTTTCGCTGGCCTAGATAAAGTGATTCTTGATCGTACTGAGAAAACTAGTATTGGTTTCCAAGCCGATGTGCGTAGCCAAGAGAGCGATCGTTCATTTGGGGAATTACTGCATAGTGTGGAACCAGAAGATTTAATTCGTTATGGCTTAATCCCAGAATTTGTTGGCCGTTTGCCTGTAGTGGCGACGCTAGAAGAATTGGATGAAGAGGCCTTGATTCGAATTCTTACTGAGCCAAAGAATGCGATAACTAAGCAATACAGCAAACTATTCGAGATGGAAGGGGCAGAAATCGAGTTTCGTCCAAATGCTTTATCAGCAGTGGCTAAAAAAGCGACGGAGCGTAAGACTGGAGCGCGTGGTTTGCGTACGATCTTGGAGAATGTACTGCTCAATACTATGTATGAACTGCCTTCTGCTGAAGGAGTCTCTAAAATCGTTCTAGATGAGGCTGTGATCAAGGGTGAAGCCGAACCTTACTTGATCTATGAATCAGCTGAGTTTGAGAAAGCAGTCTCTGAGGATTAGCCGTGGTGGCTGGATTAGGTGTTGTACATCCAGTCATCCACTATGCACTTGAAATGAGTACATAGCGCCCCCACTATATTAGCTAACACCTTTTAGCAGTAGCTTATTAGAGGAGCCCGTATGGCCGATATCGAAGTTAGTACCCCCGCTGATGACACGAAATTTAATGTTCCGGTATTGCCGTTACGTGACGTCGTGGTCTACCCGAACATGGTCATCCCACTGTTTGTTGGTCGTGAAAAGTCGATTCAAGCGTTAGATGCCGCTATGGCAGATAACAAACAGATTCTTTTAGTTGCACAAAAGAGTGCTGATTTAGAAGAGCCTGTAATTGAAGACCTTTATTCAATTGGTACCCTGTCTTCTATCCTACAATTGTTAAAGCTACCCGATGGCACAATCAAGGTGCTGGTCGAAGGTAGTGAGCGCGCCAATGTGTTGCGTTGTCATGAGGACGAGGAGTACTTCACTGCCGACATAGAAATTATTGGTCGTGACGACGAAGAGGATAAGCAGAAGCTGGATATCAGCATGCGTTCTATCGTTAGTTTATTTGAACAATATGTGAAGCTAAATAATAAAGTCCCACCTGAAGTGCTGACTTCGTTGTCAGGTATCGATGAAGCAGACCGTTTGGCTGATACTATCGCTGCACATCTATCGCTGAAGTTGGATCAAAAACAAGCCATTCTAGAAATCACTTCTGTTCAGGAGCGCTTAGAGCACCTGATGGGTTTGATCGAAGTCGAGCTTGATGTGCTTGAGATGGAAAAGCGTATCCGCGGTCGCGTAAAGCAGCAAATGGAAAAGAGCCAGCGTGAGTATTATCTGAACGAACAGATGAAAGCGATCCAAAAGGAATTAGGCGATCTAGATGATGTGCCGAATGAATTAGATGACCTAGCGAATAAGATTGAAGACGCTGGCATGTCAGAAGAAGCCAAAGAAAAGGCAACGTCAGAATTGAATAAGCTGAAGATGATGTCACCGATGTCAGCTGAAGCCACTGTTGTACGGAACTACATCGATTGGTTAGTCAGTATTCCCTGGAAAAAGCGTACACGTATTAGCCGTAACCTAGCAAAGGCTGAGCAAGTATTAGAAGCGGATCACTACGGTCTGGATAAGGTTAAAGAACGTATTCTGGAATACCTCGCAGTACAGCAACGTGCGAAAAAATTAAAAGGGCCTATTCTTTGCTTGGTCGGGCCACCAGGAGTAGGTAAGACCTCACTGGGTAAGTCGATTGCACGGGCAACAGGACGTAAATATACGCGTATGTCACTTGGTGGTGTGCGTGATGAGGCTGAAATTCGTGGCCATCGTCGCACTTATATTGGCTCGATGCCGGGTAGAATTGTTCAGAACTTATCCAAAGTTGAAGTGCGTAACCCGCTATTTTTATTAGATGAAATTGATAAAATGGCAATGGATTTTCGAGGAGATCCATCATCTGCCATGTTAGAAGTGCTAGATCCAGAGCAAAATAATAGTTTTGCCGATCATTATTTGGAAGTTGAGTTTGATCTCTCTGACATTATGTTTGTTGCAACCTCAAATAGTATGAATATTCCAGGTCCATTACTTGATCGCATGGAAGTAATTCGCATTCCGGGATACACCGAAGATGAGAAGCTTAATATTGCAATCAATTATCTAGTTCCAAAACAAGTTTCTAATAATGGTCTAAAGAAAACTGAAATCAGCATTAGTGAATCTGCCGTTACCGATATAATTCGGTATTACACACGCGAAGCAGGGGTGCGTAATTTGGAGAGAGAGATCTCTAAAGTCTGTCGTAAGGTAGTCAAATCAGCAGTGCTGAATGATAAGCAGTTTAGTAATAAGGTCGACTCAGATAACTTGGAAGACTATCTAGGTGTACGACGCTTCCGTTACGGTCTCGCTGAGGAAAGTGACCAAGTGGGTCAGGTCACTGGTTTGGCCTGGACTGAAGTAGGTGGTGAATTATTAACCATTGAAGCTGAAGCAGTGCCTGGTAAAGGTAAATTAATACCAACTGGTAATCTTGAAGATGTCATGAAAGAGTCTATCCAAGTCGCGCAAACAGTGATTCGTAGTCGTGCGGCTAGTTTGGGTGTCAAACCTGATTTTTATGAAAAGGTCGACATCCATATTCATGTGCCTGAAGGTGCGGTGAAGAAAGATGGGCCAAGCGCTGGTGTTGGTATGACGACTGCATTAGCCTCTGTTTTAACTCAGATCCCAGTACGTGCTGATGTTGCTATGACCGGTGAAATCACCCTTCGAGGAGAGGTTTTACCTATTGGCGGATTGAAGGAAAAATTACTGGCGGCACATCGTGGTGGCATCAAAACCATCATTATTCCGCATGATAATGAAAAAGATTTGGCCGATATCCCAGAGAATATCCTGCAAGAAGTCACCATTAAACCGGTGCGATGGATAGATGAAGTCCTAGAAATAGCATTAAAAGAGCTGCCTACCTGTCTGGAAGATAGCGAGAATGCAGATGGAATAACTAAAGCAGCAGATGCGAGTGCGGCCGAAGGTGAGACTAGGCGTCATTGAAAGTTCGCATTGACATAATTTACGGCAAGCTGCTATAAAAAGATTGGCGCCGAACGGCGTTAAGCTGTGCATCGGACGAATAAAAGATAATAAAGTATTTATGGACTCATCCATGAATAAAATAAGTCGGATGTTTTTTCTTAAACTGGTTGCTTTGAGATGTCACAGGACTGTTTCATCTTGCGTAATCTAATTATCATTAGGGGCTGTCTAAAAATGAATAAAACTGAACTTACTGAAGCGGTAGCAAGTGCCACTGATTTATCAAAAGCAGCAGCAGCAAAAGCTGTAGATGCAGTTATTGAAGCGATTACAAATACACTAAAGGAAAAGAACCAGGTATCAATTACTGGCTTTGGTAGTTTCCTTGTTCGTGAGCGTGGAGCCCGTATCGGACGTAACCCTCGTACCGGTGAAGAGATGCAAATTAAAGCATCAAATGTTCCCAGCTTTAAGGCTGGTAAAGCATTAAAGGATGCCGTAAACTAGCGCGCCTTCGGTATGTGGGGTGCTTAGCTCAGCTGGTAGAGCATCGCCCTTACAAGGCGAGGGTCGGGGGTTCGATCCCCTCAGCACCCACCACATACGAAGACCAGTTAAGGAGTGGTAGTTCAGCTGGTTAGAATACCGGCCTGTCACGCCGGGGGTCGCGGGTTCGAGTCCCGTCCACTCCGCCATAAAATCAGTAAGGAGGAAGCATTCGTCTTCCTCCATGCTGTATACTTCCAATCTTTATCAAAATAATTCCACAAGAGTCACTGTTATGTTGATGCAGATCCGTGAGCGCGCCACTGGAGTGTTCGCCTACATTATTGTTCTATTGATCTCAGTACCTTTCGCCTTATGGGGCATCCAAGAATATTTTGGTGGTCCAGGTGATGCTGCTGTAGCCGAAGTTAACGGTGTTGAAATATCTAAGCAGGTATTTGATCAGCGATTACAGCAACAGCGTCGATACATGCGCTCTACACTTGGTGATTCATTCGATCAGCTCTATCCTGACGAAGTGAGTATCAAACAAGAAGTTATCGAGAGTATGGTGCGTGAGCAACTGCTGCGAGACTTCATGCAAAATAACGGTATTGTGATCAGCGATATCTTTCTTTCGCAGCGTATTCAATCAGTACCACAGTTGCAGGTTGATGGACGCTTTAGTGCGGAACGTTACGAGCAAGTTGTGCAATCACAGCGTATGAGTAAGGCACAGTTTGAAGACCAACTGCGTCAAGATGAAGCCAGCACGCAGTACCAAAGTAGTATCGTCTTCTCTAGTTTCCTCACCAATGAAGCAGGACATGAATATGCTACGTTAAGAAATCAGGCACGTAGTTTTGACTATTTTGTAGTCGCTGAAACGGTCAATCCACAAGCAGTTAAGTCAGCGGCAATTGATAGCTATTACCAGAAAAACCAAGAGCGCTTTCAAGCAGCGGCTCAGGTTAAGTTGGAATATATAGAGATTGATCAGCAAGCGATTGCTGATGGCATGAGTTTTAGTGATGCACAGTTACTTGAGGCCTATCAGCAGGATCCTCAGAGTCACCGCACTGATGAGCTACGCCAAGCCAAGCACATCCTGTTTAAGCTGGCTGAAGACGCGACAGAAGATCAGCGTAAAGCGACAGCCGAACGTGCAGCAAAGGCGCTTGTGGAGCTGAATACGGGCATGGATTTTTCGGCTGTGGCAAAACAGTACTCAGAAGATACTATATCTGCTAATAATGGCGGTGACTTAGGCTTTATTAGCCGTTTAGATATCGATAATCCGGTCTTTATTGATAGCTTATTTTCGATGAAGTCTGGGCAGGTTAGTCCAATATTGGATACTAAGTTGGGCCTACAGATTGTTCAGCTAACAGCGATTAAAGCACCTGAAATGGTGCCGTTTGAAAAAGTACGTAATCGCATAGCAAATGAGTTACGTGCAGAACGATCAGCACAAAAATTTGCGAGTCTAGCTGATCGCCTGCAAGAACTGAGCTATGAAGCAGAAGATCGTCTGCAGTCGGTTGCTGAAACCTTGAATCTGGAGATTAAGACTTCAAGCTGGCAAACAGTGGAAACAGCAACTGGTTTTGCTGCTAAAAATAAGGTTATGGAAACTGCATTCTCTGAAGAAGTTTTAATTAAAGGCTTTAATAGTGAATTGATAGAAACAAATGATGGCCAAGTGGCTGTGTTACGAGTCACTGATCACCGTCCAGCAGCGGTCCTATCTAAGGCTGAAGTAGAGTCTGATATACGTGATATCTTAAGCGTAGAAATAGCAGCGACATTGAATGCAGGAAAGGCTATGAGCCTCATGCAGGCGATGGAAGCTAATTCAAATCAGGATTCTGCGAAATTGAAAAGCCTAGCTAAAACACATAAGGCCTCAATTGAAACGGTACAAAATTTACGTCGCGATGATGCCTCTGTTCCTCCTGTCTTTGTTATGCAGGCATTTCAGATGCCACTGCCTAGTGTCGATAACTTTAGTCTATCTAGTGTCGCTTTGAGTGATGGTAGTCATGCCGTTATCAGATTGCATCATAGTGAGACCAATTCCGATACTATTAAAGTAGATCAAGCAGAGTGGGTAGCGCAGCAAACAGGTTATGGTCAGCGTGAACTGAATGCGATAGCGAAAGCACTGCGAGAGACTGGTGATGTGCAAATATTTAACGACAATCTGTAAACTATTTGGTGTTACTCTCTGCCAATGAAACTTCATTGGCAGATTCTTATTGCGCTAGTCCTTGCTGTATTTATCGGCTCGGCTAGTAGCAGTCTAGAAGCCATATTTGGTTTCTCTCTCCTTCCTAGCTTCGACTTCATTGGTAGTTTGTTTCTTAATGCCTTGAAGATGATTATCGTGCCCTTGATCGTGTCTTCGATTATTGTCGGCATCTCCAACATTGAGCGTGATGGTTCTTTCGCCCGTATGGGTGGGAAAACCATGCTGTATTATGTTTGCACCAGCGCGATTGCGATTATGATCGGCCTGGTTTTGGTAATGTTGATACAGCCAGGAGTGATCGACGGCCAACCAGCACAGCAGGTCTTAGGGTTACATGCTGATACTGCAGCTGTTGCTGAACGTGTTGGTGGATCCAGTGGTAGTGATATTGTGGCTATTTTCTTACGCCTGATCCCAAGTAATGTGATTCATGCTGCGGCAGAAGGACAAATGTTAGGCCTGATCTTCTTCAGTCTCTTATTTGGCTACTTTATTGCACACTGTGGAGAAAATTCACAGCACGCCTTGAAGGGATTCTTTCAAGGATTATTTGAAGTCATGATGAAGATCACTAATCTAGTCATGCGTTTTGCCCCGCTAGGTGTGTTTGCCTTAGTTGCGGCAGTGATAGCACGCTCAGGCCTTGGCGTATTTATTCCATTAGCCAAGTTTTTCTTTACGGTGGTCGCCGCTCTATTACTGCACTTACTTGTAGTCTTGCCGCTGTTACTCAAACTAGTCGCTGGGGTCAGCCCTATCAAGCATTTTCAAGCGATGGCGCCTGCCTTATTAACCGCCTTTTCTACTAGCTCCTCGGCAGCAACTCTGCCTATGACTATGGACTGTATTGAAAAGCGCGCGGGTGTGTCTAATCAGAGTTCTAGCTTTGTCTTACCGCTAGGTGCGACGATTAATATGGATGGCACTGCTTTATATGAATGTGTCGCAGCCTTATTCATCGCACAGGCCTATGGGCTGGAGCTTGGGATGGTGCAGCAGTTTACGGTTGTCTCATTAGCCCTGATGACTTCTATTGGTGTTGCAGGCATCCCTTCAGCCAGTTTGGTCGCAATTACGATTATTTTGGCGGCTATGGGTCTACCTATCGAGGGTATTGGTTTGATTCTTGCGGTGGATCGGATACTCGATATGAGTCGTACCGCTGTGAACATCTTTAGCGACTCCTGCGGAGCGGTAATTATTGCCCGCTCCGAAGGTGAAGAGACTAAGTTAGTCTAATAGCTGAGTTTGGCTTAGTAGCCACTCATACCGACAGTGCTGTAGCCAGCGTCAACATAGGTAATCTCACCGGTAATTCCACTAGCAAGATCAGAGCACAGGAAAGCGGCTGCATTACCGACTTCTTCAATGCTGACATTCTTACGTAGCGGTGCATTTTCTTCGACATGATCTAGCATCTTACGAAAATCACCAATGCCTGCCGCCGCTAGGGTGCGAATAGGGCCAGCAGAAATACCATTCACACGCACACCACTAGGGCCCATGGCGTAAGCCATATAACGAATATTGGCTTCTAGGCTCGCTTTGGCTAGACCCATAACATTATAGTTTGGCATCGAGCGCACAGCACCTAAGTAAGACAGGGACATGATTGAGCTGTTCTCACGCAACATAGGGCGTGCTGCTTTAGCCAATGCGGTCAGACTGTAGCTACTGATCTCATGTGCTAGGCGTGAGCCTTCACGTGTGGTGTTTTCAACGAAATCACCGGCTAGTTCTTCTTTCGGTGCAAATGCCACTGAATGTACCAGAATGTCAAAATCTGACCAGCTTTGCTTGAGACCACTAAAGAGGTCAGTAATGCTCTCATCACTCGCAACATCACAGGGTAGGACGATGTTACTACCAGTTGCAGTCGCTAGTTTTTCAACACGTGATTGCAGCTTCTCATTTTGATAGGTGAAGGCTAATTCAGCGCCTTGCTTATGCATCGCATCAGCAACACCCCATGCAATAGAGCGATTGCTGGCAACACCGATAATCAGTGCTCTTTTATTCTCTAAAAAACCCATGCGATCTCCTTCATCGAATCTTTTCTCTTATCGTGGTTAATCGCTATACTGCGACTAACGAAAGATCGAATTATACATAACTAGCCCGCTTGGATGACAGTTAGAAAAATTAGTCTTGCACTCTGTTGCACCAGTTTATTTGCCTTTTTGGTTGCTTGTAGCGATCAGGGGCTAAATAACCCTTACCGTGACAACGATAGCGCCCGTTCCATCATCTATAGTTCGTTTTCTGAGCGACCGAAAGAGTTGGACCCGGTGAAGTCGTATAACGCGGGTGAATATGAGTTTATTGCGCAAATCTATGAGCCGCCGTTGCAGTATCATTTCCTTAAGCGGCCTTATCAGCTGGTGCCTTTAGCCGCCAGTCAGATGCCAGAAAAACAGTTTTTTGATGCTACAGGCACCTTATTGCCTGAAGATGTTGATCCAAAGCAGGTTGCTTACACTGAATACACCGTGACAATACAGTCGGGTATCCGTTATCAACCACACCCTGCTTTTAGTAAAGATGCAGCAGGTGAGTTTCGTTATCATCAATTAACGTCAGCCGATCTGCAAAGTATCAATAAGTTAGCCGATTTTGAATCGGTAGGTAGTCGCATCCTAACGGCAGAGGATTATGTCTACCAGATTAAGCGCTTAGCACACCCTAACCTGCATTCTCCTTTGGCTGGGTTACTGAGTAACTATATCCAAGGTTTTAAGGATTTTCGTGCCGATGTGTTAACACATCTGGATCAACAAAAGACCTGGTTAGATCTGCGCCAGATAACGATGTCAGGGGTCGAGGTTCTGGATCAGCAGCGCTACCGGATTCGAGTTGAGGGCGTCTACCCACAGTTTATCTATTGGTTAAGCATGCCATTTTTTGCCCCGATTCCATGGGAAGCAGATCGCTTTTATGCGCAGCAGGGTATGGCAGAACGGAATATCTCATTTGATTGGTATCCGGTTGGCACAGGCCCATACATGTTGACTGAGAATAATCCGAATCTACGTATGGTCTTGTCTAAAAACCCTAACTTCCATGGTGAGTTATATCCAACTGAAGGTGAACCAGGTGATGCTGAACGTGGTTTATTGCAGGATGCGGGTAAGCCATTACCCTTCGTAGACCGTATTGAGTTTAGTCTGGAAAAAGAAAGTATTCCTTATTGGAATAAGTTCTTACAAGGCTATTACGATACTTCAGGTATTTCTTCTGATAGTTTTGATCAATCAGTGGAGTTGAATTCACGTGGTGAGTTTGGTCTTAGTGATGAGATGATTGAACGTGATATCAAACTATCATCAGCGGTTGCTACTAGTCTTTACTATCTTGGTTTTAATATGTTGGATCCAGTGATTGGTGGGGATAGTAAACGTGCGCGTTTACTGCGTCGTGCGATCTCGATAGCGGTGGATTACGATGAGTTCATCTCGATTTTTCGTAATGGCCGTGGTGAGCCGGCACAGGGGCCAATTCCTCCAGGTATCTTTGGCTTTGAAGAAGGCCGGACAGGGATCAATCCCTATGTCTATGATTGGCAGAAGGGTGGGCTGAAGCGTAAAAGTATTCAGCATGCAAAACAGATCTTAACCGATGCTGGTTATGCTAATGGTATCGATCAAGAGAGTGGTAAACCATTGATCTTATATTTTGATACGGTCAGTCGTGGTGCTGATAGTAAGGCGCTGTTGAACTGGATGGTAAAACAATTTGCTAAGCTTGATATTCAATTAGTGATTCGAACTACTGATGGCAATCGCTTCATGGATAAATTGGATAAGGGTACATTCCAGATTTATCAATTGGGTTGGAATGCAGACTATCCAGATCCTGAAAACTTTTTCTTTTTACTCTATGGCCCTAATTCTATGGCCTTGAGCAAAGGTCAGAACTACAGTAATTATCAAAATCCAAATTATGATCGGCTGTTCGATAAGATGAAGGCAATGGAGAATAGTCCGGAACGCTTACGTATCATTCGAGAAATGAATGCAATTGTGCGCGCCGATGCGCCATGGGTATGGTCATTCTATCCAAAGCAGTATTCGTTGAATCATGCGTGGTATCAGAATGTGAAGCCTAATTTAATGGCGAATAATACCTTTAAATATCGTCGGGTAGATGCAGCGAAACGAGCGCAGATGCGTAAAGAATGGAATAGTGCCGTACTCTGGCCATTATATGCACTGTTTATACTGCTACTGCTGAGCATCGTGCCGGCTATTATTAGTTATCGTAAACGTGAACTCGCGAGGGGTCTATGAGCGCTTATATTATCCGTCGTATGTTATATGCCATTCCGATTCTTATCGGTATTAACTTGATTACTTTCGTTCTATTTTTTGTGGTCAATTCGCCTGATGATATGGCCTTGATGCAACTGGGTTCCAAACATACTACTGAACTTCAGATTGAAGATTGGAAACGTGAGCGAGGTTACCATTTACCGCTGCTATATAACGCTGAGCAGTCTGGTTTTGATGCACTAACAGAAACCATTTTTTATCAGAAATCAGCCAAGCTATTTGTCTTTGATTTTGGTAGTTCCGATAGTGGCCGAGATATTGGCTATGATATTTCACAACGTATGTGGCCTAGTTTGGCCTTGGCCATCCCAACGCTGCTGGTGGGGCTTTTAGTGACGATTACACTGGCGCTGACTATCGCCTTCTTTCGCGGCACTTATATCGACTATTGGGCGGTGATTATCTGTGTTGCTTTAATTTCAATCTCTTCGTTATTTTATATTATTGGCGGGCAATTTTTGATTGGTAAATTGCTTAAGATCGTGCCGATCTCAGGGTTTGATACCGGTCTACATGCCTTGAAGTTTATGATCCTTCCCGTATTGATTGGCATTGTTGGTGGTATTGGCTCTAATACGCGATGGTATCGTACGATCTTTCTTGAGGAGATTAATAAAGACTATGTGCGTACCGCACGGTCTAAGGGATTATCTGAACAGCTAGTATTGTTTAAGCATGTCTTACGGAATGCCTTGATACCCATCCTGACTGGTGTGGTGGTAGTGCTGCCATTGTTATTTATGGGTAGCCTACTCACTGAAAATTTCTTTGGTATTCCAGGTCTAGGTAGCTACACCATTGATGCAATTAATCGACAAGATTTTGCCATCGTACGTGCAATGGTTTTCTTGGGATCAGTACTCTATATCATTGGTTTGGTGTTGACGGATATCTCTTACACCTTAGTCGATCCACGCATTCGTCTGAGCTAATCCTATGTCCATACAACCCACCTTCTTGATTACAGACTTACTGTTTTTCGCCTTAACTATTGGCTTGACTGCCTTTGTCTTTATGGTGCGTAAGCGACCACATTTGAGTCGTCCCTGGTCACAGGTTTTAAAGAGCACTACTGGTTCAGTCTCTTTGATGATTTTGTTGTTTTACTATGCGATTGCACTAATTGATTCAATGCATTTTCATCCAAGAGTTGCACAGGCAACAGAGAGTCAGTATCAATATTCTAGTGAAGTGCATAGTCTGCTGGATGTGCTGATGGCACCTATGCGTAGCCGCATGGAAAAAACATTTTCGGCGCCTTTAGCAACACATTCGTTCTCTAAAGAGATGATGCAAGGTGAGGAGGGGCAGCTGCAGCGTGATTACCCACGGCTGAATTATGGTGGTGCTCATTTAACACAGCCAGAAGAGCAAAAAGCAGCAGATATTATCAGTGTTAGCCTACAGGCTAGTGCGCAGGCTTTATTCTACTGGGCGCTGATTTGGCTCTTTATACTTTGGCTTTATAGCCAACGTAATAATCAAAGTCTAGTGACACTGCTTGCTGATGTTCTCAGGGCTAAAACAACATACCCTCTGCGTGCGATCGCTATGACCAGTGCGATACTAATGCTGTTGACAGTAGTGAGCATGCAACTCGGTCAACATTATCATTTGTTTGGTACCGATAAGGTTGGTCAAGACGTTTTCTATCAGGCGGTTAAAAGTGTACGTACTGGCATCTTGATTGGTGTGCTGACAACCCTGATCACTTTACCTCTAGCAATTCTGCTGGGTGCTTTAGCGGGATTTTTCCGTGGTTGGGTAGACGATGTTATTCAGTATATTTATACCACGTTAAACTCGATTCCTCATGTGTTGTTGATCGCAGCTGCAGTGTTATTGCTACAAGTGTATATGAGTGGTCATGCAGATGATTTTGATAGTCTCACAGAGCGTGCTGATTTGCGCCTGTTATTCCTTTGTTTGATCTTAGGTATCACTAGCTGGACAGGTCTTTGTCGTTTATTGCGTGCGGAAACTTTTAAGCTGCGTGAGATGGAATATATTCAAGCCGCTGAGGCCTTTGGGGTCTCTAAATTTAAGATTTTAATGCGTCATGTGATGCCAAACTTTATGCATATTGTGATCATTAGTGTGGTATTGGATTTTAGTGGTTTGGTATTAGCTGAGGCGGTGCTTTCGTATATTAATATCGGTGTTGATCCATCGATGAATAGTTGGGGCAATATGATCAATCAGGCGCGCTTGGAAATGGCACGTGACCCTATTGTGTGGTGGTCCTTGTCAGCCGCTTTTGTTTTTATGTTTACCCTAGTTTTATTCGCTAATTTATTTGCCGATGTGGTGCGTGATGCACTGGATCCTCGTGTTGTCAGAGGAGAGCAATAGCATGTCTTTGCTAGTGGTGAACGGGCTTAGTACTGAGATTCGTGGTCGTGCTGAAAGTAATCTGGTGGTGAGTGATATTTCTTTTCAGGTAGAACGTGGAGAGACTTTGGCTTTAGTTGGTGAGTCGGGTTCAGGTAAGTCGATGACAGCACTTTCTATCGCTCGATTATTACCACCAGCAGCACGGGTTAGTGCCGGTGAAATTAAACTGTCTGGACGTGATCTGATGCAGATCAGTGAGCGTGAAATGCGAGATGTTCGTGGCTCAAAAATTGCGATGATCTTCCAAGAGCCGATGAACTCATTAAATCCTGTTTTAACTATAGGCGACCAAATCGCTGAATGTGTTCGCAGACATCAAAGTGTTACGCGATTGGTGGCGCGGCAACAGAGTATAGAGTTATTAGCCGCTGTTGGCCTGCCTGCACCACAACGTAATATTGATGAATACCCACATCAACTATCAGGTGGTATGCGTCAACGGGTGATGATTGCTATTGCATTAGCAGCGCAACCTGATCTATTGATTGCAGATGAGCCGACGACAGCCTTAGATGTAACGATTCAAGCACAGGTGCTGGACCTACTGAAAGACCTGCAAAGTCAGTTTAATATGGGCTTATTGTTTATCACTCATGATCTGGCTGTAGTTAAACAGACGGCTGATCGAATAGCTGTGATGCATCAAGGTGGGTTGGTTGAGCATGGTACTAATGAGACATTTTTTGCGTCACCGAAACATGCATATAGCCGAGCCTTATTGGAGG
>Ga0228674_1000112_pt1 | contig 63700 bp, 81 predicted proteins | sample 1D_rmetaG_FD_189054 | JGI IMG/M metagenome (GOLD analysis project Ga0228674, IMG submission 189054) | Seawater microbial communities from Monterey Bay, California, United States - 1D_r | ecosystem: Environmental > Aquatic > Marine > Coastal | place: USA: California | collected 2016-09-26
GTATAGGAGAATCGATATCATGAGTGTAAAAATAGATTATAGTTCTGGAGCATTTGAATCTAATTCAACGATGAGTATAGGTACAGTAACTCAAGCACAGGCTGGCTATGATATTGCTAATGCGAGTTATGATAGTAAAAGTTTTTCAGTAGCCACTCAAGAAACAGTTCCTTTTGATTTAGATTTTAAGCCAGATGGAACGTCTTTTGTTATTGTTGGACAGACTAATGATACTGCATATCAATACAACTGTTCAGTTGCATGGGATATAAGTACCGCAAGCTATGCAAGTAAATCTTTAAGTTTATCATCTCAGATGACCTCCCCTAGAGGTATTCTATTTAATAATGATGGAACAACGATGTATGTGCAGGGGGCTGATACTGATACAATTTTTGTATATTCTCTGTCTGTAGCATATGATATTTCAACGGGTTCTTATAGTAATGTAAGTTTAGATTTGACTCCTGCCGCCTCTAATTTTGTTGGAGGCCAATTTTCCATACCATCTGGCGGCGCTCAGGATGGAACAAAATTGTATGTTGGTTGCTATAACACGGATAGAATATATAGTTGGACACTTGGCACTGCTTGGGATTTATCTACAGCAAGTCTTGACAGTACAAATTTTAACGTTTTGTCATATGATGGTGTTCATGCTGGTATTAACGTTAATTCTGATGGCACAAAATGGTGGATTTCGGCAAGGCAGACAGATAAAATCATTCAGTTTTCTATGTCTACACCTTATGATATTTCAACGTCTTCCAAAGATACTGCTGAACTTTCGTGGGCAGGTCAAACAACAGATGGTTATGGTTTTAGATTTAAAGATGATGGTACAAAATTATATTTAATGGGTACCAATGATGACACCATTTATCAATACTCTATAGGCTCGTATGTTCAGAACATAGACCTTTCTACTGGTAATTACTTCAAGTACACTCCTACATCTAACACAACGTTTACATTTGGTAACGCACCAGCATCTGGCTCGGTGGCTGGCTTTGCTTTAGAAATTACTGGGGCGAATGGGGCGGCGGCGTGGGATATTGCAAATGCATCTTATGATAATAAAAGTTTTAGTGTAAGTTCGCAAGCTACTAGCCCAACAGGCGTACAAATTACACCAGATGGAACAAAAGTATTTGTTAACAATTATCCTGACGGAAAAATTCATGAATATGATCTTTCTACAGCGTTTGATATAAGTACAGCAACATACTCAAATAATTTTATAGCCGTATCTTCACCTGGAATAAGAAGAAATCTTAAATTTAACAACGATGGGACTGTTATTTTTTATCTTTCCGCCAGTGCTGTTAAAAAAATTCCACTAAATACCGCATATACTTTATCTGATGGAACTGGAACGCAAACTCAGTATAGCTTCTCTTCTGGAGGTCTTCATGATTTATTTTTTAAATCTGATGGCACTTCTCTTTATTTAGCTAGACATGGCGATACAACAGTTTATCAATTTAATTTGTCTGCACCTTTTGATTTGTCAACAATTTCTAGTTTTGCTCACACTGCTGCAGATGCAAGTTTTAGTGTATCTAGTCAAGACGGTACTTTGAGGGGTCTTGCTTTTAGTTCTGATGGTTTAAGAATGATTATTGTTGGAGATAGTAATAATACTGTGTATCAATACACATTGAGTACAGCATGGGATATATCCACAGCATCCTATGATAGTATTTCTTTTTCTGTAAACAGTGAAACCTCAAAGCCTGAAGGAGTAGGTTTTACTTCTGATGGTACAAAAATGTATATTATAGGACCAGATAACGACACCATCTACCAATACTCCACAACAGGCTCACCTGTACAAACAACAATAACATACCCAGCATCAGCGAAGTTTTCTGAAGGCGTAGCGCCAAGTAGTCCAGAGATCGGTCAAAAAGATATACTTTCATTCTACACAGACGATGGTGGTACAACTTATCAAGGTTCTAATATAGCATCCGATATTAAAGATTATGTTGAACCTCCAGTTATAGGCGGTCATAGATACACTACAGCTGGCACTTATACTTGGACTTGTCCTACAGGAGTTACTAGTGTTTGCGTAGTCTGTGTTGGGGCAGGGGGAAGTGGAGGAGCTTATGGAGGAAGTGGAGGATCATTAGCTTATAAGAATAATATTACTGTTGTTCCTGGTCAATCATATACAATTGTAGCAGGAGCTACCAATAGTGTAACAGGCGCTGTTGCTCCATACACCGAGGCCGCTGAGGATAGTTCGGCACTAGGTACTACAGCTACAGGAGGCGAAGGGGGGTATTCTGGCACCAGCTCGTCTCAATATAAATCTATAGGATCGAATTATGATGGTGGAGGCCGAGGAGGTCTAGCTTCATCTGATTTTTACGGAGCGATTCCAGAAGGTGGAAATGCTTATAGAGAAGGAGCTGGAGGAGGAGCTGGAGGCTATAACGGAGATGGAGGAACAGCTGGTCAGGGTCCAGCATCTGGAACTTCTGGGTCTGGCGGTGCTGGAGGAGGCGGGTCAGTTGGTTCGAGCGGCGGTACAGGAGGAGGTGGTGTAGGATTGTTTGGCCAGGGTTCAAATGGCGCTGCAGCTACAGCTAATCAAAGCACTACTGGTGGAGCTGGAGGCTCAGGAGGTGCAACAGGGGGTAACCCATATGGAGGTCAGTTTGGGGCAGGATCTGCAGCGATGGGTAGCACTACTCCAACTGCAGCGCAAACGGGTGCAGTTCGTATTATCTGGGGTGACGGGCGTTCATTTCCATCTACAAACACTAGTTTAGCAGCATCATCCGGAAACGAGTCGGAGAACTAATATGTCAAGTATTTCAAAAAAAATCCAAATGGGAGTTTCACCAAAATTTCCATCTCTTGCTGGAGCAACTCAAGTACAGTCACATGGTCTTGGTCAAGGTTATGTATCAGGTTTATTCGTTTCTCCTGATGAAGACAAGTTTGCAATAACTTTACCATTACCTGATGACGTTAGAAACTATACTATGTCCGCAGCAGGTGACATTACTACCGAAACAGTGACATCTACTATAGCCGATGTTATGACGAATGATCCTCAATCCATTTATATGGGGCCAGTGGGAGAAGGTACTAGAACTTGGGTTGGTCAAAGAAGCAGTAAAAATGTAAGAGAAATGACCAATTCTACCGCATGGGAAACTACTACTGCTACAGGTACTCTCTACACTACTTTGGGTAGTACCATAGATACAACACCTGCTCTTTGGTTTTCTGATGATGGTTTATATTTTTTTAGAGGGTTTGATTTTAGTTTAGACAGATTTCCTTTAAGTACAGCTTGGGATTTATCGACTGCGGGAACAGTATCGACTGTAGACATGACTAATAAAGTTAATGCCTTAACAAAAATATCAAGAGTGTGGATACATAGTTCTGGCAAGAGAGCTTTTTTAACAGATCAAACTAATATAGAAGAATTTAATCTTACTACGCCTTACGATTTTTCATCTGCATTTTACACTGGCAATTCAATCACATCTCTTAATCGTATTGACGCAATTTCGGTAGTAGGAAAAAATCTTTACACAGTTCAAGGTACTGTACACGGAGACGGTACATTCAGAAAATTTACTTTAAATGAAGCATAGGAGAAACCATGCACGTTAAACTTACAAACGGTAATGTCGATCAATTTCCATACACGATTGGACAATTTCGCCGTGATAACCCAGACACATCTTTTCCACGCAATATTCCAAATACGATCTTACGACGATATGCAGTCTTTGAGGTCACTGAACTAGAAAAACCAAGCTATGATCCGCTTGTTCAAACTCTTGTTATGGGTACACCTACAAGAGAAGTCATTCGTATGAAGACTGAGGAAGACTGTACTGACCAAGCCACAGGTGAAGTTTATACGGATCAGGTAGGACAACCATTGTACGGCAACGAGTGGGAAGTAGCTCACACAGTGCAGAACATGGAGCAAGCAACGGCAGAAACTAACGTAAGAGATACACGTGATAGCTTATTGCAAAAGACTGACTGGATGGCTTTGTCGGATATTACAATGTCATCTGAGATGACTTCTTATCGCCAGTCACTACGAGATATACCGTCACAAGAAGGTTTTCCTTTTAATATTACGTGGCCCACACTTCCCGTATAGTAAAATAGATAAATACAATTAAAGATATCAATGTAAAGGTTGTAGATAATGGCTAATCTAAGTTCGTTTTTAAGTGCTTCATATGTGGGGTATACAGGCTCTGCTGGTGGTACCGACATATCTTTAGACTCATCACCAACACTTGGTGGTGATTTAAATACAGCAGGTAATGATCTATACTCTTCGAACAGTAACCTAGCTATCATTAGTGGTGGTACACAGGCAACTAGACCACAGGTTCATCTTACAAATAATGGCGGGCTTTCTTTATATGGCGGTGGTGCATCGACAGCAGTTACCACACAAAGTTCAATGGGTATTAGGATAGATGGTGGTGATGGGAATATTGGCGTAACAAGTGATTTAGTGCTTACAGGCGATAATTACAATATCACTTTTGATAAATCTACAGATGATTTAATATTTGATACTGGGGCAAGGGCTTACTTTAACGATCAAACGATATATAATGATGGTGTTTTCAGAATAGGTAACGGCGCAGGCACTACTAATGATACCTATTTTAACTTTAAAAATCAAGTTATATTTTATAGAGCTGGTACGATGAACTCTCTGATGACTATCCAATCCGGGGTACAGAGATTTCATGTTAATGGAAAAATTACAACAGCTGCCGATATCGAAGTTGGTGGAGACATTATCACAGGCCCAGCATCTGGTAATCCATCTATAACTTTGGGAGATGGTACTGGCAGCTTCGGTACTCCTGTTATCAATTTCAACAGCGCAACCGTCGGCACAGCAGGATACATAAACTATCAAGGCGGTGCCGGATTTAGTATTAAATCTAATAGTAGTGGCGATTATATTCGATTACAGACATATGACGGAAGCCATCACACGCCTTTAGAAGTTGATGCAAATGTCGTTACAATTAGCCAAGCTTATGATCTACCATCAGCAGACGGTACTACTGGCCAAGTTCTTACAACAAACGGCTCTGGGACTTTGAGCTTTGCAGATGCGGCCGCAGACACAGGTGATATTAGTTTTTCTACTAATGAAATAACTACTACTGATGACCAAATGGTTTTTAAAATTGACACTGATAATAACGAAACAGGCTATGAGGGTTATTATTTTTATGGTGGACCTATTGGTAATGGTAATGTTAGACTTTGGGTAAATGGTACTACAGAAACTGGTCTTAAAATGACCTCTAGCTCTACTGCTTATAGTGCTATCCTGCAAAGACAAGACAAAATAATGTTTATCTTAAACGAAGACGGTACAGATGCTCCCGTTAATTTTTGGAATTACGGTAATGGTGCTTCTTCTCATATTGATTTAGGTCTTAGACATGCAAGTGCTAGAGTAAGGATTACAGATCATACTAGTAGTACTGTTTTTTATTCGCTGCCTAGAGCAACACCAAGTAGCGGAGATGTTTTAACAGCAAGTGATGGTTCTGGAACATTGACTTGGTCTGCACCTAGTGGTGGCGGACCAGATGTTGGTACTACCGCAAGTAGTGCTACGCTTACTGCTGCTTCTACTAATACTAGTTATCATGTTACTGCTCTAGCTACAAATGCTACTATTGCTGCTCCTTCTGGTACACCTGTTGATGGTCATAAGTTAGTGTATAGATTTAAAGACGATGGTACTGCTAGAACATTAACTTGGAATACTATCTTTAGAGCAATTGGTACTACTATACCATCTGGAACAAGTGCTGGTAAAGTAATGTATGTCGGTACAATCTATAATGGTCAAGATAGTAAATGGGATGTGATATCTGCAACAGTTGAAATTTAAGGAGAATATAAATGACAGATTTTGAAGAAAAGATTACATATCTACCAAACGGAACTCATGTTCAAATTGATTATAAACGAGAAAGAGATGGTTTGATTCTGCAAGACGCATATACTATGAGAAAAGCAGAATATGAAAGTATGACAGAAGCTGAGTTGGATGATATCTTAGATGCAAAGTTTGAGACATTCTGTCAAGATATTGAAAACCCGAGTGGTGTTACATTCATAGATGGCGTTGCTCATGTTGAGATCACATTAGAAGAGTTTAACGAAATAGAAAATGACAATAAAGTTGAGATTGATAATAAATATTATATCGTCTTAGACTAAAGTTAGATTAAGGAATACTAGATGGCTAATAGATATTGGGTTGGAGGTTCCGGTGCTTGGGACAACACAAACACCACTAATTGGTCAGCATCATCAGGTGGTAGTGGTGGTGCGTCTGTTCCGACTTCAACCGATAATGTTTTCTTTGATTCTAATTCAAGCGGAAGTAGTTATACCGTTTCGCTAGGGACTGTTGATTTGTCATGTGGGGATATCACTATTGATAACCCTTCTTCAGGCACTATATCAATTTCCGATGCGCCCGCCTGGTACAGTTATTACTTTTACTTTTATGGTAGCTTCACAAACAATGCAGGAACTGCAATTAATTATGACTTTAACAGATATAAAAAGTTTCGAGGTACTGGAACTCACACATTAAAATTCGACGGCGCTAATCCATTTTCAAGCGGTGATGTTTATTTAGAAGGTACTGGAACTTACTCTCTAACAGATGCCGCAAACTGGGGTATTCTCAATCTATATCACAGTGCTGGAACATACAATACTAACGGATACACTCATACTGGATATAGATATCAGGGCTCATCGACTTCCACTATAAACATGAGTAATAGCATGTTTAATTTGCAGTCTGGCGGATTTAATGCTACAAACACTGTGAATGCTGGAACTAGTACTGTTAGAATATTTAATGGCGGATCTTTAAGCACAAATAAAACACTTTATAATGTTAAGCCTGACGCTAATAGTGGTAATAACACATTCAACCTGAGTCAAAATATAACATGTAATAAGTTTATACTTGGTGTTTATACAACTAATGGCCTTCTAAATATAGTAATGTTTGGTGACATTATATGCTCTGAGTTAGCAAGCGAGTATCAATCCGGTGCTACAAATATAGCTACTCAAAGAACTTGGCTAAGATCAGTCAACTGGACTACTAACAGAACAATTAATGCCACGACTAGTACAGCAAAAAATGTAAATTTCACTAATATTACTTTCACAAACAATCTATCAGATGCATCTTGGGGAGATGCCGAAGGTAATAGTAACATAACATTTACAGGCGGATTTAATGTTTATTATGTAGGCAATGGTGCAAGTACTGATATTCATGATGGTGTATTTGCAACTTCATCAGGAGGCACAGTAAACGTTTCATTATTCCCTAGGCCTCAAGATACGCTTATCATAGATGAAAACTCACCTTCATATATAGATACTGATCCAGGGTATTTTCAATTTGGCTCAATAGACGCTTCTGCTAGAACATCTGCCTTTACCTTTGATAGAAAAAGCAGTGAACAATACATATATGGTGATATTACTTGTAATAGTAATTTTGTATACCAAACATCGTCTACTAGTAGATATGTAAACTTCTTTGGTAGTGCTGATACAACAATTGATGCTGATGGCGCTAATATTCAAGGAATTAGAATTGCTAAGTTTCCGGACACTGGATCTGTCACGCTTTCGAGTAATATAGATGTTGGTAGAACAAGTAGCCCAAATTACTATTCATTTTTTTTGAATAGTGGTACGTTTGACGCAAATGGTTATGATGTATATACTGATAAAGTACATATAAACAATCCCGGAAGTTATACTTGGTATTATCCTGAGACTAAAACTGTTAATCTATACATGGGCGAAGGGAACTGGTATATCGACGGAGAAGGAACTGGAACAAGTAATACTACTGGAGCTACTTGGAACGATCAACACAATAATCCGACATACTACGCCGAAACATCTACTGTATATTTTACATCTACTGGCTCTGGCGACATAGAGTTGCGAACTCAGAGCCAGAACTTAAATAATATAGTCAAAGATGCTGGAACTGGCACTCTTATATTTCAAACTTCGTTTACTGTCAATCAACTACTTAATTCAACAACTTCAGTACTTACAATTAACTCTGGCGTAACTTTGACTTTGGATTATATGGAAACATCTGGTAATATTGATGGTGGCGGATCAATTGCATGGACAGGTAATAGATACTTTAACGGCCAGAATATAACAGTAAATTCAGTAAACGCTACTTCACCCACCGGATTCCCTGCTGGACCAATGTTTGTTGGTAGTAGTGGAACAATTACTAGCGCAACAGGTTGGACTCAATCCGATGCACCAATTAGATATTGGGTAGGTGGAGCTGGTAACTGGGGAGAGACTTCACACTGGTCAACATCTTCAGGAGGCACATCTGGCGCTTCAATCCCAGGCACCGACACAGAAGTCATCTTCGATGGTAGTAGTGGTACTGGTAGTGTCACGTTTGGCAATAGTAATCACAACCCAACAAATTTCTTTAATCTATATGGAGACAATGAAGGCACAGCTAATATATCACTAAGTCAAAGTGGAAATGCCTATTGCTACGGTGATTATGTTTTAGATAATTCTCTTAACAAAAGCGGTAACGGAAGTAATTACTTTAGTAGTGCTAGAACTGGAAATAGAATATCGACTAATGGCGACCAAATGTATTTAATGAGTTTTGACGGAGGAGGAAGTTACTCTCTTGAAAGTTCTGTATACGCTTCTCTTCAAAGTAGCAACTGTTTTATTTTAAGAGATGTTGATTTTAATAGTAATGGGTATAGCATTTCTAGTAGTGTCAATGTTCAAAGACAGTTTAATAGAGATGTTGATTTCACTAACTCTTATATTAGATGCTTTGTTGATTGGACTGTGTCTGGTACAGGAACGGGAACACTTACGCTAACTGGTACGCAGATTAGATTTGGTGGCTATGCGACTTCAAGTTTTCATGGGGCAGGCTTCGATTATCCATTTGTTGAAAATCAAAATGGAAGTCAATTTAGTTTAAACTTTACAGGTGCCAATTCTTTTGATAGACTAGATTTACCAGGCTCAAGTCAAACAGGTAAAGGTGGAACAACATATATGACTTCCGCCACTCAGACAATAAATGATAATGGGCAAGTAACCTTTAAGGGTTGGAGTGCTAATAGAAGAATGCGTATAATGGGGGATATGGCATTTGGAAGCAATGTCACTATAAGCGCTGAAGATCATGATTTTCAAGACTTTACAGCAACTGGAGCAACAATAACTGGAACACGATTAGGTGATATTGGAGGAAATACTAACGTAATTACTGATTCTCCAAAAACTGTCTACTTTGATAACTGGTATAATTCATTTTTTAGTTTGGCATCTAGTCCATCGCTTTGGGCAAAGCTTGGTTCTTCTTACGATACTGGTAATGCTGTTCAAGATAATGTCACTTATGATTACGGAGCAACAATGCCTAGCTGGGCAGGTACAAACAATGACAGCGGGCAACTACACTTTAGTCCAGATGGTACTAAAATGTTTGTCGCAGGTTTAGCTTCAGACAGTGTTAATGAGTATACCTTAACCACAGCTTTCGACATAACCACAGCAAGTAAAGTTGGATACAAAGCCGTATACAGTGAAGAGACTGCAATGTTTGGTGCTTCTTTTAATCCTGCCGGTACTAAGATGTATATAACAGGTCATCAAGGGGATGACGTTGTAGAATATGACTTATCAGCGGCATTTGACGTATCCACGGCTGTTTATGGTAGAAGGCTTTATATAGGCGGTACTCCAAGAGAAATTACTTGGAAGCCCGATGGCACTAAGTTTTTTATTACTTATGCTCAAGGTAGTGTTAAAGAGTGGGATTTAACAACTGCTTATGATGTAACTACAGGTACTGCGGGTTCAAATTATAGTATCGGTAATAATATGACTGCATCTGGCGCTGCATTTAATAGTGATGGTACTAGAATGTTTGTTATTAGAACTGATAGCCCTGGTCCTCAAATAAATCAATATAGTCTATCTAGTGCTTATGATCTATCGTCTACAATTTCCCTTATAGATAGTATTAGCATAACATCTATTGGTAGTGGGTCTGGACATGGTAGTATGGTATTTAATCCTAGCGGAACTAAAATGTTTTTGTTATCTGCGGGAGATGGTTTGATACACCAATTTAGCACTAGTTCTTATGATTCAAACGCTACCGCTGCAACAGAAAATTATCCTCTACCACAAGATACTTTAGAGTTTAGGCCTGATGCAGGAGCTGGTACGTACACTATGGAACTACCTTTGTATACCATGCCGTTACTTGATTTCTCTCTTATTAATACAGGAGACGTATCAATGTATCATGACTATACTAATGATTATTATTATTTGAAAGGTGTAAAGCTAGGACCTAACGCAAGATACAAACAAAAATCAACAACAGATAATAGAATGCTATTTGTAAATACTTCTATACCAAAAATATTATCAGGAGATTTAGAAGGTACTCATTTAAAACTTCTTACTAATGATGAGTTTACATTTGAAGAGTTTGCACCAGAGAACTTATATATTCAAGGAAATGGTACAGCAAAACATACTAATGGAACTGGTAGCCCAATAAACATCGGTGACGGAAAGACTAACGAATTCTTTAATTTTAATGGTCTACCTGTAGCAGGTAGCTGGTATGTGGGAGATAGTAGTGTTAGTGGTACATTCTTAGGGTTAATAAAAGAAACTGAAGAAGATAGCAAAAGTGGATCACCTTTGATGATGTTCTAATGCTTATAAATAGTAAGATGAATGTTGAAAAGAAATTTATAGGGTAGGTGGAATGGCACAACCGACAACAAGAAAAGAGTTTAGCGAATATTGCTTACGCAAACTTGGAAAACCAGTCATAGAAATAAACGTTGATGTTGATCAAGTATCTGATCGTATTGATGAAGCTTTGTCTTATTATTGGGACTATCACTTTGATGGTGCTGAGAAGATTTATCTAAAGCATCAAATCACTGCAGATGATAAGGCAAACGGTTATATCACAGTACCAGAGAGTATTATTGGTGTGATTAATATTTTTAATCTTTCATCTACATCACTCTCTACATCAAACATTTTTAGCGCACAATATCAGTTTGTATTAAATCATATGCATGAAATTGCTAACTACGATTTAACTCACTATTATATGAACATGCAATACATTCAATTCATGGAAGAAATATTGACTGGAGCGCAGCCTATTAGATATAATCGTCACGTAAACAAACTACACGTCGATACCGATTGGAATCGATTAAGTGAAGGTGCTTATATTGTAGCTGAGTGTTATCAAGTTGTAGACCCAAACACATATGCAGATGTTTGGAAAGATAGATGGCTTCAAAACTATTCAACCGCAAAGATAAAATATCAATGGGGTTCTAATTTAACCAAATTCGAAGGTATGCAATTACCCGGAGGAGTTTCGTTCAATGGCGCACAAATTCTTCAAGACGCTCAAACTGAGATTGAGAAACTTGAAGAAGATATGATTAATTCATATAGTTTGCCAGTGATTGATATGATAGGATAAGAAAGTGGCTACAAACTTCTACTTTAATAACTTTACTAACTCAATGGAGCAAGAACTAGTTGAGGACTTGATTATAGAGTCTACTCGAATATATGGTCATGACTGTTGGTATATTAGTAGAACACTTGGTGCAAAAGACGAACTTCTAAACGAAGATGATCTATCAATCTTTAGCTCAGCATATTCAATGGAAATGTATATTAAGAACGTAGATGGGTTTGAAGGAGAAGGTGACTTCTTATCAAGATTTGGTTTACAAATTCGTGATAGTATTACATTCACTATTGCTATTCGAACTTTCAATAAAGAAGTTGGATTACATACAGAAGACGTAAGACCTCAAGAAGGTGATCTAATATATTTCCCATTAAATAAAAAGATATTCCAAATACAACACGTAGAGCATGAAGCAATATTCTATCAAATGGGCAACTTACAAACATATGATTTGCGTTGTGAACTATTCGAATACTCTGGTGAAAGATTTCAAACTGGTTGGTATGAGATAGACTCACTACTAGATGCTTATGATTTAACATCCACAGAAGCTAATGCAGATATCGAAACGTTTGATGCTCTTGCTGATAACACAACGATTGAAAATGTAGCCGATAACATTTTGGATTTCACAGAGACAAATCCATTTGGAGAGGATAACTACTAATGTTTGGGCATAGATTTTACAACGAAACTACAAGAAGATATGTTGCCGTATTTGGTACGTTATTCAATGATATTGTGATATATCGTAGAGATAATAGTGATGCTATTGTACAAACAATTAAAGTACCCGTCAACTATGGTCCAATTCAAAAGTTCTTATCTAAGCTAGAGCAAGACCCAAATTTGACTGCGCCAGCGATGACATTGCCTAGAATGAGTTTTGAGATAACTGGAATGACATATGATCCAGAGCGCAAGCTAACTAATATGGTACAAAACTCTACAGTCAATGCGGCAGATGCTAATGCATTTAAGACTCAGTTTACACCTGCTCCATACAACTTAGAATTTCAACTAAACATAATGACTAAGTTTGCTGAAGATGGTACGAAGATTTTAGAACAGATCATCCCATTCTTTAAACCAGAACAAACTTTGACAGTAAGACTTGTTGATGATATAAACTTATACCTAGACATTCCTGTTATATTGAATAGTATAAGCACAGAAGATATATACGAAGGCGATTACGAATCACGTAGAAGTTTACTATGGACTCTCAGCTTTACTATGAAGGGATACTATTTTGGTCCTAAGACAGATAAAAAAGTTATTAAATTTGCAAAAACTAAATCATATGATGGTATGGATGATAGTCGTGACCCACAGGTAATAAACGTATATCCTGGTATGACTTCTAATAACGAACCTACTACTGACTCTACTGAAACTGTAGACTGGTCAACTATAGACTTTGAAGAAGATTGGGCACACATCGTAGAATATGAGTGAGGATTAAATGGAAGATGAAATAGGTAAGAACTTAGGCTTGACCCCAATTAACGATATTATTGAAGGCGAAGTTATAGTTGATAAAAAACATACTAATTGCGGAACACCAGACTGTTGCGGTCAATGTGATACTGCAACTGATGAAGAAAACGATTACAAGTATGCAAGAGAAAACTTTTACAATGTAATTGAAAAGGGAACAGATGCTTTAGAGCAGATGTTAGATGTAGCGAAAGCATCAGAACATCCTCGTGCTTACGAAGTCGTATCTACTATTATGAAGACACTTGTAGATGCCAATAAAGATTTAGTATCGATGGGCGATAAAAAACGCAAAGAAGAACCTACTGAAGATAAAAAGGTTACAAATAACAACTTGTTTGTGGGTAGCACAGCCGAGCTACAACAGCTTTTAAAAGATGTAAAAAATGAATGATATTCAAGTAAAGGGTTACAACGGTAACACTAACATTAAACGAAAAGGCATGTCGATTGAATTTGATCAGGACATGATCCAAGAATATGTTAAGTGTGCTAAAGATCCAATTTATTTTTCAGAGACTTATATTAAGATTGTTCATGTTGATCATGGGTTGATACCTATTAAGATGTACGATTATCAAAAAGAAATTGCAAAGGCAATCACTTTTAACAGACGTGTGACAGTTAATACTTCACGTCAGGCAGGTAAAACAACAACAGCAGTCGCAATTATTCTACATTATGTTCTCTTTAATGATCATAAGACTGTTGCGCTACTTGCAAACAAAGGCGATGCGGCACGTGAAATTCTTGACCGTATTAAAATTGCATATGAAGCATTACCTAAATGGATGCAACAAGGCGTGATTGAATGGAACAAAGGGAGTGTTGAATTTGAAAACGGATGTAAAATTATTGCAGGAGCTACATCAAGTTCTGCTATTCGAGGTAAGTCTATATCGTTTCTTTATATTGATGAGACGGCATTTGTAGAGAACTGGGATGAGTTCTTTGCATCGGTCTATCCTACTATTTCATCCGGTAAGACTACAAAAATTCTATTCACATCTACACCTAATGGACTCAATCACTTCTACAAGACATGTGAAGGAGCCAGAGAAGGTAGAAATGGGTATATATTCATCGAAGTACCGTGGCAGAAAGTCCCTGGCCGAGATGATAAATGGAAAGAAGAAACTCTTCAAGCAATGGACGGAGACTATCAAAAGTTTGCTCAAGAATTTGAGTGCCAGTTCTTAGGGTCTTCTGGAACTCTCATCGAAGGATCTAAACTAAAGAGTTTAGTGTATATGGATACAAAATTTGATAGAGAAGGTCTTAAGATATACAAAGAGGCTGAAAAGGATAGAACATATGTTATGGTCGTTGATGTATCTAGAGGTAAAGGTCTAGACTATTCTGCGTTTCAAGTACTAGATGTAAGTGAAATGCCGTATCAACAAGTAGCAGCTTTTAGAGATAATATGTTAACACCCATAGATTATGCTGAAATGATTTATAGAGTACATAAGTTATATTCAGAATGCTATATGTTAGTAGAAATAAATGACATTGGCGATCAAGTAGCAGACCTTCTTAATTACGAATATGAGGTAGAGGGTTTACTACATACAGAGAGTGCGGGACGATCTGGTAAAAGAATATCAAGTGGTTTCGCTAAATCGACAGATAAAGGCATTCGAACAACAAAACAAGTAAAAGCTATCGGATGCAACATGTTAAAGATGTTGGTAGAACAAGATCAATTAATTATCAATGATTTTGATACAATAAACGAATTGTCTACTTTCTCTAGAAGAGGCGTTAGCTATGAAGCTGAGGCTGGTAATCATGATGATTTAGTAATGTGTTTAGTGCTATTTGGATGGCTAACAGATCAAACGTTTTTCCAAGAGATTACTGACATAAATACTATGATAAAACTAAGACAAAAAACAGAGCAACAGATTGAAGACGACCTTTTGCCATTTGGATTCAACAACGATGATATATTATTGGAAGATGACCTTGAGAACAGGTTTCCAACGTGGTTCAATTACTAATTACTAAATCGTTGATTTTATAAATATGAGTAGTATAAAATTGAAGTCACAATCTTTTTTAATAAATAAGGAGAAATGGAAATGGCATTTCAAGTAAGCCCAGGCGTTAATGTCAGCGAGATCGACCTATCTACAGTAGTACCAGCAGTATCAACATCTACTGGTGGGATTGCAGGTGTTTTTCGTTGGGGCCCTATCAATGAAAGAATTTTAATTAGTTCTGAAGTAGAATTAGCCCGCCGTTTCGGTAAACCTAAAACTGGTTTTAACACCGAAACATTCTTTACAGCCGCAGATTTTCTATCATACAGTAATGCATTGTATGTTGTACGTGTATCTGACGGTGTAAAAGCAAATATTATTGGTGGTTCGATTCCAGTAGAAGACGGAATCACAATCACTAACGCAGGTTCAGGATTTACAGATATCCCAACAATCACCTTTACAGGTGGTGCAGGTACAGGCGCTACAGCTGCAGCTAGATTAGAAGTAGTCACAGCTGCCATCGGCGATGCAGCAGGTTCAGGATATGCAGCTGGAGATATTGTAACTGTTGACCTAGGAGACGGCGTAGAAGCAACATTCACTGTTAATACTATCGACGCAGGAAATGGCGATGCAGTAGCAACACTATCTATCTTAGAAGCTGGAGCATACACTGCAATCACTGGTGGTTACACTGGAGACGAAGTAGCAACTACTGGTGGATCTGGTACTGGACTAACACTAGATTTATCTCTAGGTTTAGACGCAATCGTAATAACAAACGGTGGTACAGGTTACACTTCTAACCCAACTGTGGTAATTGCTGGCGACGGTATTAATGCCGCAGCAACATCAACTATAGCATCTACACAACTATCTGCAAAGTATCCAGGTACAATTGGAAACTCTCTAGCAATAGAAATCATGTCTGCTAGCACGTTTAGCACTGGTGATTTTGCATCAGTATTTGATAGTGCGCCAGAAGGAAATGATGTCCACATAGCTATCATAGATGAGGACGGAGCAATCTCAGGTGTTGCTAACACTATTCTAGAAACATATGCAGATTTATCGACAACTCAAGGTGCGGTAACAGCAAATGGATCAAACAACTTTGTAAACGATGTACTAAATCAAAGATCAGAGTATGTAACAGTTGCTGCAGGAGTAGATATTAGTAATATCACAGCAGAAAAATACTCACTAGCAAATGGTACTGACGGATCAGATGAAGGTTCGGCATCTACACTAGTAGGCGCAGTGGATTCAGGTTACAATCTTTTTGCTAACGATGATGAAGTTGATGTGGCACTACTAATGCAAGGTAAAGCAGTTGGTACAAACGGAGTTGTTACAGCACAAACAATCCAGAATATTGCGGAATCCAGAAAAGACTGTGTTGCGTTTATTTCACCACAGTACTCAGATGTTGTAAATGCTTCATCTGCTGCCGCACTAGCAGCGATTAAAACTTTTAAAGATAATACATCTATCAATTCTTCTTACGCAGTAATGGATAGTGGATACAAATATCGCTACGATAAGTACAATGATGTTTACACATGGTCACCATTGAATGGCGACATTGCAGGTCTTTGTGCTAGAACAGATAATGTTCGTGATCCTTGGTTCTCTCCAGCAGGCTATAATCGTGGATTTATTAAGAATGTTATCAAATTAGCATACAATCCAAACAAAGTATCCCGTGATGAACTATACAAAGTAGGTATCAACCCAGTAATTACACAATCTGGTCAAGGAACTCTACTATTCGGCGATAAGACTATGCAATCTAAGCCAAGTGCTTTTGACCGCATTAACGTCCGTCGTTTGTTTATTACTCTAGAAAAAGCGATTTCTACGGCATCTAAATTCACACTATTTGAATTTAATGATGACTTCACAAGAGCGCAGTTTGTAAACTTAATAGAACCATTCTTACGTGACGTTCAAGGTCGTCGTGGTATCTATGACTTTAGAGTTGTTTGCGATGAAACGAACAACACACCAGATGTAGTTGATACTAATCGGTTCGTGGGAGATATCTATATCAAGCCCGCACGTGCTATCAACTTTATCCAACTCAACTTTGTTGCAGTTAGATCAGGTGTAGAATTCAACGAAATCGTAGGTCAGCTTTAATAAATAGATAAAAAGGAGAGACGAAAATGGCTTTTAACATTAACGAAATGAAGTCTCAGCTAACTTTCGGAGGAGCGAAAGCCTCACTATTCCAGGTTCAAATTACGAACCCAGTGAATAGCGCAGGTGATCTTAAAACTCCTTTCATGGTTCAAGCTTCGACTATTCCGGAGTCAACAATGGGAATTATTGAAGTCCCATACTTCGGTAGAAAAGTAAAAATCGCAGGAGATCGAACATTCGCAGAGTGGACGGTAACTGTAATCAACGATGAAGACTTCTTAATTAGAAATGCAATGGAAGAGTGGATGGCAAATATCAACTCACACCAAGGCAATCTTCGAAATTTTGATAGTGCTTCACCGGCGCAGTACAAATCGCAAGCACAAATTACTCAGTTCTCTAAGACTGGTGTGCCACTAAGAACGTACAATTACGTAGGATTGTTCCCAACAAACGTAGCAGCAATTGCTATGGATTGGAACACTACAGACGATATTGAACGTTTCGATGTGACATTCCAATACGATTTCTGGGAAGTTAGTGGTGGTGTTACTGGTAACGCAGGCACCGTAGCGTAACACATAAATAATGTTGTGGGGAGATTCGTCTCCCCTAAACATTACGCTACAGAGGTGAATTATGGAACTATTCGGATTTGAAATAAAACGAAGAATCGAAAAAGATGATAAGAATATCAAATCTTTTGTCGAGCCCGAAAATAATGAAGGAGCAGTGGATATCACTGCTGCCGGCGGTTCTATGTCAACTTTTGTTGACCTTGATGGTGCAGCTAAAAGCGAAGCAGAACTAGTTCAAAGATATAGAACTATGCTTCAGCAACCAGAAGTGCAACAAGCAGTTGATGATGTAATTAATGAATCGGTAAACATAACACAAGACGAAAAACCCGTTGAGTGTGTAACAGATGATCTTGATCTAAGTGATAACATCAAAAAGAAAATTCGTGAAGAATTTGACATAACATTAAAGATGTTAGACTTCTCAAATCAAGGTTACGATATCTTTCAAAAATGGTATGTAGATGGTCGTCTCAACTATCACGTTGTTATAGATGAATCAACACCAAAGAAAGGTATTATTGAACTACGCTATATTGATCCTAGAAAAATTCGCAAAGTAAGAGAGTTTAAAAAGGAAAAGATTGGTGGCAATAATAATGAGTCTTTTATAAAGACTATTAAAAACGAATACTTTGTTTTTAATGAAAAAGGATTCTTGTTTAATAATAACAGCAGCACATCATCATTTGATAATACGTCTCTTAAAGGATTGAGAATTGCAAAGGATTCTGTTATCAATTGTAATTCTGGTGTATTGAATGAAAAGAATAGTCTAGTACTATCACATTTACACAAAGCTTACAAGCCTTTAAACCAACTTCGTATGATGGAAGATGCCGCAGTTATCTATCGTATTTCACGTGCGCCCGAGCGCCGTATTTTTTATATTGATGTGGGCAATCTACCAAAAGCAAAAGCCGAGCAATATCTACGTGATATGATGGTTAAGCATAAGAATAGAATTGTTTATGATGCAGCTACTGGTGAGATTAAAGATGACCGTAAGCATATGTCTATGACAGATGATTTCTGGTTGCCACGTAGAGAAGGTGGTAAAGGTACTGAAATTACTACGTTGCCTGGTGGGCAAAATCTAGGTGAGTTAGACGATATTCTGTATTTCCAGAAGAGATTGTTTACAGCTCTTAATGTACCATTGTCTCGTATGGAGTCAGATAGTGGCTTTTCACTAGGCAGAGCATCAGAGATAACAAGAGATGAAGTTAAGTTCTCTAAGTTTATTCGTAGACTTCGGGCCCGTTTTTCTATTCTATTCGATAAGATTTTAGAGAAGCAACTCATTCTTAAGGGTATCATTACACCTGAAGAGTGGCCTGATATTCAACAAAATATTCGTTATGACTTCATGAAAGATAACCATTTCGAAGAACTTAAGAGTGCTGAAATCATCTCTAATCGTATGCAATTGCTACGTGATATTGATGAGTACACAGGGAATTACTACTCTAAGAAATGGATTCAGAAGAACATTCTTCAAATGAGCGAAGACGTTATTGAAGATATGAAGCAAGAAATTGCTGACGAACAAGCTGAGAACCCTGATGACGAAAATGAAAATGAATTTGATTGACGAAATTGCGAATCAAATAAATAGTTATAATTAAAGGAGAATATTATGAGCGATATTAGAGATATGCTTAAAACTGCATTTGATGGTAATGCTGTAGATTTTGAAAGTAATTTTGATGGCGTAATGTCAGATAAAATGGATGCTGCTCTATCAAGTAAATATGACCAAATGTTTGGCTCAATTGAAGTTGATGAACAAGAACTAGATGATGAGCCAGTACAAGTAGAAACCGAATTAGAAAACGAAACAGACTGAGGAAACTAAAATGAAATCCTTTTCAGATTTTTTAAAAATTGATGAGACAGTTAATCCGCCTAAAAGCGAAGATGAAAAGCGTTTCATGGATAAGCATGTTGCTGTCAAACAAGATCACCCGGTAGCAAAGGATGATCAATTTGTTGCTAAGACCAAGAAAAAGAAGCGTAATGCTGACTTAGAAGACGGCGAAGATAAAGAAGTCTACGAAGCTGTTGAAACTCTCACATGTGAAGAATGTGGCGAAGAGTACGAAAAAGGTGGCAAGCATGAATGCTCTGATGATGACAAAGATGACATGGACGAAGCTGCTCAACCTAAGTGGAGCGTTTCTTTTAAAACTAAGCATCCGGCACAAACAGTAACTGCTCGTAATACAGCAGAAGCTATTAAGAAAGCAGAAGCAAGAGCAAAGCCACATGGCGCTGGTGTCCCTATGTATAAAGATATCAAAAAGCTTGCGGAAGAAATCTCCGAAGAAGAGATGACAGATACTCAAATGAAGAAGCGTGAAGAAATCGTCAAGTCTATGAAAGACAAGATGGGTGATTTCAAAAAGCGTTATGGCGATAAAGCAAAAGCTGTTATGTATGCAACTGCAACTAAGATGGCTATGAAAGAAGAGTTTGATTTGATGGAAGCAGTCAAAGCTGGTAACATGAAGCTTAAAGATGGCTCAAGAGTTAAACTATCTAAAGAAGAAGCTAAAGCAGTAGAAAGCCTATTTTCAGAACTAAATGGTTCTAACAAAAAGAAGATGGAATCCCGTATGATGCAAAGCAAAAGTGGCTTTGAAGAGATCATTAAGTTTGCCAAGGAGGCAATATAAATGCCAAGTATTCTTAAGCCAACAGGTGTTGCAGTAGATATTCAAGCTGGTGCAGATAGCGTTCAAGACGCCGCACTAGTTTCTGTTGTTAATACAGCAACTACTCCAGCATTAGTTGTAGATGTTGCAAGTGGGTTTAATATTTGGTTAGCAGCAGGCGAAAGAGTGTTTATTGAAAAAGACCACGCTAGTCAGCTAGATGGCACTGCAGGAGCATCATCAATCTATGCTTCGCCAGTAGCTTACAAAGCATAAAAGGAAAGAAATATGTCACTACTCATTAAAGAACTTACAGAAGAAGTTAGCTATCTAACTGAATCCTCAGAAGACGGTAAGAAGAATTACTTTATCGAAGGTATTATTATGCAAGGCGATATTACAAATCGCAATGGTCGTAAGTATCCTGCTAAAGTTCTTATGAATGAGACAAAAAGATATTCTGAAAACTATATTCAGAAGAACAGAGCATACGGCGAATTAGGGCACCCAAGTGGTCCTACGATTAATTTAGATCGTGTGTCTCATATGTTTACCGAACTACGTGAAGAAGGTTCTAATGTAGTAGGTAGAGCTAAAGTTATGTCAACCCCTATGGGTGAGATCGTTAAAAATCTTATTGACGAAAACTGTAACTTAGGCATTTCATCACGTGGTATGGGTTCTATTAAAAAGAACAATAGCGGAGTAATGGAAGTTCAAAGCGACTTCATGTTAGCCACAGCTGGTGATATTGTAGCAGATCCTTCTGCGCCAGACGCATTTGTAAAAGGTGTCATGGAAGGAGTAGAATGGGTGTATGATGTAGCGTCATCATCTTGGGCTGCCGCAAACACATTTGACGAAATTGAAGAAGAGATTAAAGAGACCGCTAGACTTTCTTCACGTCATTTGGAAGAGAAGGCCTCTGTTCTTTTTGCTAAGTTTTTGGGTTCAATCTCAAAATAGTAAATGATATAAATAAAGAATAGAATGTAATACTTTCATAAACAAGGAGAAGTAAAATGGATAAAGAACTAGAAAAGAATCTAGATCAGGACCTAGTGCTAGACGAAGCAAAGGCCACTGGCGAAGATTCAGAAAACATGGATCCAGTTACACCTGCAGGCGGTTCACCTAAGGGTAAGAATCGCAAAGCCGATCTCAACAAAGCTGCTGACCCAAAAGCCGCTAAAGTTGCTGATGAGGGTCCATCAAAAGGTACTAATGACGAAGGTCTAAAAGAAGCTGTTTCATCTCTTTTTGAAGGTGAAGAGTTATCAGAAGATTTTAAAACAAAAACTATTGCTATCTTCGAAGCAGCTGTACAGGATAAAGCTTCGGCTATTCGTACTGAGCTAGAAGAGAAGTTTGATGCTGATCTTACAGAGCAAACAGAGCAAGCAGTAAACGATCTAGTAGAAAAAGTTGACACTTACCTAGATTATGTGATTGAGCAGTGGGTTGCTCAAAATGAAGTAGCTATTGAAAGTAACTTTAAAGTTGAAGTTGCAGAGTCGCTATTTGATGGTATCAAATCTCTTGTTACAGAACACAACCTAGAAGTTGACGATGAAACAAAAGATGCTATCACTGAGATGGAAGCAAAGTTAGAAGAGCAAAATTCAAAGTATAATGATATGTTCGAAGCTATGGCCTCTATCAAAGAAGAAAAAGAAGCACTAGAGCGTGACGTAGCGTTCAATTCTCTATCTGAAGGTCTAACAGACACTCAAGTAGAAAAACTACGTACACTATCAGAAGGCGTCTCTTTCGAAACAACTGAAGACTTTTCAAAAAAGCTTGAAGTAATTAAAGAAAGCTATTTTGCTGAAGCAACTACTCAGGTCGAAGACGAAACTGAAATGCTAGAGGAACTAGTAGAAGACGCACCAAAAGCACCTTCTGCAGATCCAACAATTGCTGCGTATGCCGATGCAATGGCTCGCATTGTCAAAACATAAGTTTTTATAAATAATCTTAGATGAAATCCAAAAGGAGAAAACCAAATGAGAAACGAAGAACTTCTTAATAAATGGAAGCCAATTCTAGAGCATAATGCTCTACCAGGTATCCAAGATTCTCACAAAAGCGCAGTAACTGCTACTCTACTAGAGAACACAGAAACTGCTCTGAAAGAGGGTCAGTCATACTCACCCGCTGCTTTGCTTGAAGCAGCCCCAACAAACAACACAGCTAATGTTGCTAACTACGATCCAGTACTTATCTCACTAGTTCGTCGTGCGATGCCTAACCTAATCGCATATGACATTGCTGGTGTTCAGCCAATGACAGGTCCAACAGGCTTGATCTTTGCAATGCGTTCAAACTACAAAACCACACGTGGTGGAGTAACAACTGGTGATGAAGCGTTTTACGACGAAGCAAACCCAGCGTTCTCTGGTGCTGGCGCTAATGCCGCTGCCGGTGTAGGTATGGGTACAGCAGCTGCTGAAGCTTTAGGCGACGGTGCTGGTGCAGACTTCGCAGAAATGTCATTCCAAATCGACAAAGTAACTGTCGAAGCGAAATCACGTGCGTTGAAAGCAGAGTACACAACAGAACTAGCACAAGACTTGAAAGCAATTCACGGTCTTGACGCAGAAGCAGAACTAGCAAACATGCTATCTTCTGAGCTACTAGCAGAAATCAACCGTGAGGTTGTTCGCACAGTAACTCGTACTGCGGTTGCAGGTTCACAAGACGGCGTTGCAAACGCTGGTACTTTTGATCTAGACGTAGACGCAAGTGGTCGTTGGTCAGTTGAAAAATTCAAAGGTCTAATGTTCCAAATCGAGCGTGAAGCAAATGCTATCGCAATCGCTACTCGTCGTGGTAAAGGTAACATCATTATTTGTTCTTCAGATATCGCATCTGCTCTACAAATGGCTGGTGTACTAGATTACACACCTGCTCTAAACAGCAACAACTTGAACCCAGATGATACAGGTAACACTTTCGCAGGTGTTCTAAACGGTCGTTTCCGTGTATACATCGATCCATATGCAAGCTCAAACTATCTAGTAGTTGGCTATAAAGGTTCTAGCGCATTTGATGCAGGCTTGTTCTATTGCCCATATGTACCGCTACAAATGGTACGTGCAGTTGGCGAAAACAGCTTCCAGTCAAAACTGGGCTTCAAAACTCGCTACGGCATGGTTGCTAACCCATTCGCAAAAGGTGCGACACAGTGGGTTGACGGAGACAATGATTTTGGTCTTACATCAAACGCAAATGTTTACTACCGTCGTACAGCGATTACAAACATTCTTTAATAAGAAGCCGAACACAATCGGACAAACTGGGGCGCTTTATGCGCCCCTTTTTCATGCTCATATAAATAGTATTAGAAACGCTAGAGGATGACTTATGCCAAATCTAAACATAAAGCAAAACTTTCTATCGCCCACGGGCTTTCGCTTGGTATTCTCTAGACTACCGAACATAGTTTATTTTGTGCAAAGCGCAAACGTTCCTGGTATGGGATCTGGTGTCACAGAACAACCAACGCCTTTCAAAACAGTGTATAGACATGGCGATAGAATAGAGTATCAAGATTTTGTTGCTAACATACGAGTAGATGAATACGTAGCAGGTTACAAAGAAATCGTCGGATGGCTCAAGGGTTTGACTTACCCAGAAGAGTTTGCTCAACACGCCAATCTAATTGCAGGCGATGGTCTATATTCAGACGCTACTTTGTTTCTATTAGATAGTAAGCAAAACCCTGGTGTTCAAGTAAAGTTTGTAGACATGTTCCCAACTAACATTGGTGATATTGCAATGAATACTACAGAATCCGATATCAATTACGTTACTTGTGATATCACTTTTAGATATGCGTCCTATACCATTGATGCAATTTAATACTTGACATATAACTCAAATGGTTATATAATGAAACATGCTTGAATTCTGATGGAGTTATATTATGAAGATCGAACAAATATATGAAATGTGGTCTAAAGACAGTGAGATTGATCAAACAAACGTATCTGGCGAAAGTGCTAACATTCCTAAACTACACAATAAATACTTTCGTGTTTACATGGAAGAAGGTATGAAGCTTAAACAACTTCGTGCTAAGTATAAACAATTGAAACTACTCAAAGAACAATACTACAAAGGTGAACTAGATTCTGAAGAATTAAAAGATTATGGTTGGACACCACAACCACTTAAGATTCTAAGACAAGATATTTCTACTTATCTTGATGCAGACCAAGATATTATTGATCAGTCTTTAAAGATTGGTATGCAAGAAGAAAAAGTGAACTATCTTGAAGCGATTATTAAAATGGTTAGTAATCGTGGGTTCCAGCTTAAAACTATTGTTGATTGGGAGCGATTTAGAACTGGTGCTATGTAATGGAAAAAGTCCACGTAGAAAAGATTGATAATGTAAACGTAAGAGTGAACGCAGAACCATCTGTTAAGATGGAGATGTCTGGCTACTTTGAATTTTACGTGCCTGGTTATAAGTTTATGCCGGCATATAAAAATCGGGTCTGGGATGGTAAGATTCGCTTACTCAATACAATGACTGGTCTTGTCTATGCTGGACTTCTTCCGTATCTAGTAAAGTTCTGCAAAGATCGTGACTACGAAATTACAATAGACGAACAACTATACCCAGAAAAAGAGTACTTCGAAAACGCAGGCAATGATCTAGCAAAGGAGTTTGACAGTGCATTTGAACCAAGAGATTATCAAAACGATGCGGTTGCTCATGCATTATATAATCATCGGACACTATTTCTGTCTCCAACCGCAAGCGGGAAATCCTTCATTATATATCTACTCGCACGGTCGCATGTAGAACAAGGTCGTAAAGTTCTTATCGTAGTACCTACTACATCACTTGTATCTCAAATGGCAAGTGACTTTGTTGAGTATAATAAGAACAGACCTTTAGATATTCACAAGATAATGGCTGGCGTTGACAAAAACGTTGATGCAGATTACACAGTAACAACATGGCAATCTATCTACAAACTACGTAAAGATTGGTACGAGAAGTTTGATGTAATCATTGGTGATGAAGCACACTTGTTTAAAGCGAAGTCTCTCACAAAAGTATTAGAGAAGACACCTCATATCAAGTATCGCTATGGCTTTACGGGAACGTTAGATGATAGTCAAACTCATAAACTTGTACTAGAAGGTTTGTTTGGTCCAGTAAAGCAAGTAACGGAAACGAAGAAACTCATAGATGACGGAACTCTAGCTGACTTTGATATCAAGTCTCTAGTCTTGTCATATCCTCAAGAAACAAGACAACTAAATAAAAATAAGGGGTATCAAGAGGAAATAGATTGGATTGTTCGTAATGAAGCACGTAATAAATTTATTAGAAACCTTTCGTGGTCACTTAAGGGCAATACGCTCATACTTTTTCAATTCGTCGATAAACACGGGAAAGTATTACACCCACTCCTCGAGAAAGATGGAAAAACGGTACATTTCATTCATGGGGGTGTTGGAGCAGAAGATAGAGAAGCAGTTCGAGGCATTGCCGAATCGACTACAGATAATATTATATTGGCTAGCTATGGTACCTTTTCTACTGGTGTTAACATTAAGCGTCTTGATAATATTATCTTTGCTAGTCCTTCTAAATCTCGTATTCGCAATCTACAATCGATTGGTAGGGTACTTAGAAAAGGCAATGGAAAAGATAAAGCAACTCTCTACGACATAGTTGATGACTTGACATGGAAGAGTAAAGAGAATTTTGCAGTAAGACATTTTAAAGAAAGAATAAAAATCTATAGTGAAGAAGGATTTAATTTTAACATCTACAACGTTGATCTAAAGGGATAATAAATGCAAAGATGTATTACTATCAAACTTAAAACAGGTGAAGACCTAATAGCAATCATGGATGAAGAGTTTGATAATCGTGTTATCGTTCACAATCCTATTGAGATTAAAGTAGACCATAAATATGGATTTTATGCTAAGTCTTGGTTACTTCTAGCTGAGAAGAACAGTGTCTCTATATCTAAAGATGACATACTCTTTTTAGATGATGCCAATACAAAAGCAATACATCATTACGAAGAGTTCCTTGATCAAACTAAGACACATGCAACGCCATTTGATGAAGAAGATGATCATGATGAACTAGAAGAGATGTTTACAGCAATGGTAGAGTCTAAGAACTCTAAAATGCATTAATATATTTCATAGATGTTATAATCATTATACACCCTTTCGTAAGACCTGTCAAGGGCTAATTTACTCCTTGACAAACATAATATCTTATGATATAGTGGTATGAATTGTACAGTTGTATAGGAGTAATTATGCCAAGAAAAGCTAGAAGAAATTATGTTAATAACCCAGAGTTTTTGCAAGCAATCATAAACTACAAGAAAACTTGCCAAGAGGCCGAAGATTCTGGTGAGACTGCACCACCTATTCCAAATTACATAGGTGAATGTATATATCAAATATCAACCAAACTTGCAACTAAGCCAAACTTCTCTGGCTATTCATATAAAGATGATATGATCAGTGATGGTTTAGAAAATGCTATTCAAGCATTAGGTAATTTTGATCCCACAAAATCCAGTAACCCTTTCGCTTACTTTACGCAAATCATTTGGTATGCGTTCTTAAGACGTATTGATAAAGAGAAGAAACAACTATACATTAAGCACAAAGTTGTAGAGAACTCTGTAATCACAGGTACTGCTGTTGAGAAGGGTCAAGACGATAAGGGCGATGCCGCATACATTGATTTGAATAATGATTATATGAATGACTTTGTATCTACTTACGAAAAGAGAATGGAGTCAAAGAAAAAGCAACAAAAGAAGACCAAAAAGGGTCTTGAAAAGTTTATGGAAAGTGATGAAAAATGAGTACTGGATTACCAGTAGTTATCGCTGATATGATAGAGAAAGTTACTAATAAAAACGTACATCCAGAACAGCGACAACACTACGCAAGCACATTGAATACAATAGTTGAAGAGGCGCAAAAGGCCTTAAAGATTTATGAAGGACATAGACGACAGTGAAAATTGCTATATTGAACGATACGCACTGGGGCGCACGAAATGATAATGCTGCTATTGCAGAACATATTATAAAATTTCATCGTGAGGTCTTCTTTCCGTATCTTATTGAGAATGATATTAAGACAGTGTTTCATCTAGGTGATTTGACAGATAGACGAAAGTATATTAACTTTGTCACTGCTAAAAACTTAGAAGAACATTTTATGAAACCGTGTAATGACTTGGGCTTAGATGTACATATCATTGCTGGTAACCATGATGTATACTATAAGAACACTAATGAGATTAATAGTCTACGTCAGTTATATGGCGAAAGTAAATATAACAACATCAGTCTATACTGGGACAAGCCAGTAGAATTAGAAATGGATGGATGTAAGATTATGTTATCGCCTTGGATATGCCAAGATAATTACGATGCTTCTATTCAGGCGTTTGAGCAAACAAAGTCTCAAATCCTTATGGGTCATTTTGAGATAACTGGGTATGAGATGATGAAGGGTCAACTTTGTGATCATGGTTTGAACTCGACTATGTTTAACAAGTTTGATACCGTGTACTCTGGTCACTTTCATCACCCATCTTCACTTGGTAACATCACATACTTAGGCGCTCAATATGAGATGAACTGGTCTGACTTCGAAGGCTGGCGTGGCTTTAGTGTGTTTGATACAGAGACACGTGAGATAACAAAAGTACAAAATCCATATCAAATGTTTCATAAGATTATGTACGACGATGTTGATATGACCATAGAAGATGTGGCGAATCTTGACACTTCCCTCTTGACAAACACCTTCATAAAGGTTATAGTAAAGAATAAGACTAATCCTTATATCTTTGATTTGTTCTTAGATAGATTACAACAATCTGGTGCTGCAGACATTAAAGTCGTAGAAGATCATCAGAACCTTGATGTGATTGACGAAGATGACTTAATAGATGAAGCACAGGATACGATGACAATTTTGACTCAGTACGTTCAAAACCTTGAGTTTAAAGGTGATAAGAATAAAGTAGAACGTTTTTTGAGAGAATTATATAGTGAGGCTATGAGTGTATGATCCATTTTAAACTTGTAAGATTTAAGAATATTTTGTCTGCTGGTAACGCATGGACAGAACTATCATTAGATAGAAACAAGTCTACGTTGATAGTGGGCGATAATGGTGCAGGCAAATCAACAATGCTTGACGCTATCTCTTTTGCGTTGTATGGTAGAGCGTTTCGTAATATTAAAAAGCCTCAGCTAATTAACTCTATCAATAAAAAAGACCTACAAGTAGAGATATTCTTTAAGATTGGTGCTAAAGACTATATCATCAAGCGTGGTGTAAAACCTAATGTGTTTGAGATATGGTGCGATGATGAACTTATAAACCAAGACGCTGCAGCACGTGACTATCAAGCATACCTAGAAGAGAATATTCTAAAGCTAAACTTCAAGTCTTTTGGTCAAGTAGTTGTACTTGGTTCTAGTACGTTTGTGCCATTTATGCAACTAAGTGCTAAACATCGTAGAGCAGTGATTGAAGACCTCCTTGATATTCAAATCTTCACAACTATGAACACTCTGTTGAAAGAGAAACTTAATCTAAATAAAGATGAGATAGTAGAAATCAAATATCAAATCGACCTCTTAGATAATAAGATCGATAGCGCAAAAGAACACAACGAAAGTATCCGTGAGTTGCGTGAAGGTGAAGTGGTTAAGTTAAAAGAAAAGTTGCGTGAACAAATTGCTCTTATTGAAGTCGAGCAAGAGAGTGTTAATGCTATCATAGAAGAAGTAACTCTACTTACAGAGAGCATATCAGACAAGACTTCTACGAAAGAAAAGTTGAAAGAACTTCAGGAGATAGACCGTGAACTTTCCAACAAACACCGCCTTCTTAGTAAAGACATTGCCTTCTTCGAATCGCATGACAATTGTCCAACCTGCCGACAAGGGATCGAACATGACTTCAAAGAAGAGACAATCACCAACAACTCCTCTAAAGCAAAAGAAATCGAAGGCGCAAGAGAGAAGCTTGGACATAGAAGTGTAAAGGTTGAAGATAGACTTTCTGCTATTAGTGGTGTTGAAGATGTCATCTCTACTAAGAACCTTAAGATGAGTGAACACAATGCTAATTACAAAATGGCATTGAATGTGTGTAAATCTATTAAGTCAGAATTGACAGAAGCCGAAGAACAAGTAGAAGCTATTGACACTGGTGTAATTGAAAATCTAAAGACCGATTTGACTACGTATCATACAAAGCAAAGTCAACTATTCGATAGTAAAGAAGTGATGGCAGTTGTATCATCTATGCTAAAAGATGGTGGTATTAAGACACGTATTATTAAACAATATGTGCCTGTTATGAACAAATTGATTAACAAGTATCTAGCATCAATGGACTTCTTTGTACAATTCGAACTGGATGAGAACTTCAACGAAACCATTAAGAGCCGGTTCCGTGATGTATTTTCTTACGCATCTTTCTCTGAAGGTGAGAAGCTTCGTATTGACTTAGCGTTACTATTCACATGGAGAGCTGTATCAAAACTACGTAACTCAACATCGACTAATCTATTAGTTATGGATGAGATTATGGATAGTAGTCTTGACAATGCTGGTACAGAAGAGTTTCTAAAAATTATCAACGAAATTACCGCCGATTCAAATGTCTTTATCATCAGTCATAAGGGTGATCAACTATATGATAAATTTGACAATGTGATTAAATTTGAAAAGGTCAAAAACTTTAGCAGAATGGTCGTATAGGAGGATCGCAAATGGAATTTGGTAGACTGGCAGCACTAGAAAGTAAACACAAAGACTTACATTCACGAATAGAAGCACTAGAAGCCGAAAGAGCGCCGGACAAATACATTACTCCACTTAAGAAAGAGAAACTTTTAGTAAAGGACTCCATAGAAAAATTGAGACTAGATGATGAATAATAGAAAGTTTATTTTTGACGTAGACGGCACACTAACACCAAGTCGTGGTCGCATTAATAAACACTTTGGTTCTTGGTTCTCTAGGTTTTGTGATAGACAAGAAGTATACATTGTAACTGGTAGTGATAAACCTAAAACACTTCATCAAGTAGGAGAGTATATCTACCATCAATGTAAAAAAGTATATCAATGTTCTGGTAATGATGTTTGGATGAGAGATCAGAATTTAAAAACAAATCACATAGACGTATCAGATGAGATGCAAGAATTTTTTGATGAATGTTTAGAGACTAGTAATTTTGATATTAGAACAGGTTCTCATGTTGATGTCAGACCAGGTTTGATCAACTTCTCAGTATTAGGTAGAGGGTCTACTAAGCCTGACAGAAAAACCTATATAGAGTATGACAAAGAAGTTTGTGAGAGAAGAATGTTTACCGAAGCCTTTAACGATAAGTTCAATCGTTTAGGGTATGAATGTAATATCGCAGGAGATACTGGTGTAGATATTACTCTTATGGGTAATGGTAAAGAACAGATTATACAAGACTTTTCGGCAAAAGATAACTTAATATTCTTTGGCGATAATACAGAATTAGGTGGTAATGATCACTCTTTGGCGAATATTATACCAGATAGTTATACAGTGAAGGGATGGGGCGAGACATGGGAGATTCTAAAAGAAATAGAATAGTTGGCTTTACAGCCTCGGCGTTTGACTTGTTACACGCAGGTCACATTACAATGTTGAAAGAAGCAAAAGAGCATTGTGATTATTTGATTTGTGGGTTAAACGTCGACCCATCTATCGATAGATTAGATAAAAATTCACCAATACAAAGTATAGCCGAGCGTTACATTCAACTCTCGGCTGTTAAGTATGTCGATGAAATTATACCATATTACCACGAAAAAGACTTGACAGAGATATTAAAATCGTATACAATAGACATTAGAATTTTAGGTGAAGAGTATAAAGATAAAGATTTTACTGGTCGTGAACTATGTGATAGATTGGGTATCAAGCTTTATTTCAATAAGAGAAACCATGACTTTTCATCAAGTGAATTAAGAAAGAGAATGTATGATAGACAAAATACTAACAGAGATAGTTGAAGAGCAAATACCAGAGAATGAAGTTGCTGTAACACTTTCAGGTGGTGTTGATAGCCAGTCTGTTGCTTTTTGCGCTCATCGTCTTGGTAAGAAAATAACTGCATACACGATGTATGTTGATGGTATGGTCAGTAAAGATGCAAAACATGCAATAGATGTTGCTAATCATTTTGGTTGGAACATCGTAACAATAAACGTACCAGTTAACTCAATACAAGAAGACTTTATGAAACTTGTTAATGAGTATGGCTGTAAGAAGAAAACGCAAGTAGAATGCACGTATCCGTTTCTTTATGTGTATCCTTGCATTCAAGAGTCTGCCGTATTATCTGGGTGGAGTGCTGATGGCTACTATGGTCTATCTAAACGTTGTGCGTTACACTTCAAAGAACCTAAAGAAAAGTTTGATGAGTTTCGTGATGGTTACTTCAATGCAGAGAACGTTGTCGGTATCAATCAACAATACATGTTATCAAAAGAACATAATAAACGTTTTATTGCGCCATACATGGATAAGAGAGTTAAAGACTATATGTATCAGTTTGATTGGTATGAGATGAACAAACCATATCAGAAGCATGTTGTTGTAGAAGCTTTCCCAGAGTTTAAAGAGATTAAAGTACGCAAGCATGAGAGTTTACAACTTGCTGCAGGCGTACCAGAAATATTTGAATCACTACTTGACAATCGTGACATAAATCCCTATAATAGGGAAAGAATCATGGATCTAGTTAGAGATTGGCAAAACGTAGGTCCAACATTATTTTGAGGTGAAGAATGAAGTACGATCCGTACACAGTAGAAGATGTTAAGAGAGCATCAGCAGAAAAGAAGTTTAGTGTTATTAGTTGCTTTGCAGGTGGCGGTGGTAGTTCAACGGGCTATCGTCTCGCCGGTGGTGATATCTTACTAGTAAATGAATTTGTAGAAGAGGCTATCGCTTCGTATAAACAAAACTATCCAGATACACCAGTTCTTGTTGATGATATCAAAAAGTACTCTAGTCAAGACTTTCTTGACATGGCTAAAGTTGAAGAGCGCAATCTAGATATTCTAGATGGTTCTCCACCATGTTCAGCGTTTTCTGTTGCAGGTAAGAGAGAAAAAGGTTGGGCTGGCTACCAAGAAGATACACGTAAGACGTATTTTGATGACGATGGTAATATTGTACAAGAAGGTGAACTCAAAGTAAAAGAGGGTATCAAAACTTACTCTGACGGTAAAACTGTTGAAGCTATCGAAGACTTGTTTTTCGAATTCATTCGAGTTGCTAAAGATATCAAGCCTAAAGTGATTGTAGCAGAGAATGTAAAGGGTATTACATTTGGTGAAGCTAGAGAGAAGTTATTTGAGTTTATCAACAGCTTTGAAGCTATTGGGTATCAAGTAACGTATAAGGTGTTGAGCGCCGCAGACTTTGGTACACCACAAGCACGTGAACGTACCATTTTTATCTGTATTCGTGATGATGTTTGTGATACAATAGGTCTTAATCTTCTTAATCTAAATGGTGTGTTTCCTGATAGAACACACTTTGAACATGTGTCACTAATCGATGGTATTGATGGTGTCGTTAATGACCCAGAACAAGAGAAAGAACTATTTGACTATGTACAGAACGGCTTTCAAAAGAAGTGGATTGAGATGTTACCATTCAACCCACCACGTCATACGAAGCCAAGTGATAAGGAGTATATCCACATCAACCCTAAGCGATCACTCTTCAATATGATTAGACCTGCACCACATCTACCTTGCCCTACGATTACTCAAAGAGGCAATCAGAAGAGTGTGTCTGGTGTATTTCATCCAGCGATGAATAGAAAGTTTACTATACCTGAACTAAAACGTATTATGTCACTACCAGAAGACTATCAATTGACTGGTAGCTTTGATAAGCAAGCCGAGCGCATTGGTCGCATGGTTGCACCTAAGATGATGGCAGCAGTTGCCGATTCGATTTATGAAAAAGTATTGAAACCATATAATGAGGCTACAAGATGAACGACTTTACATTTGCACACAGAGAAGAAGGATTTGACAATCATATTGAAATGAGTATTCGTGGGTATGGTAACCTACATGATGATATAGTGTCTATGTCACGTTACTTCGTAGATAACGAAAGTAGTGTATATGATATTGGTTCTAGCACTGGTAAAACAATTCTTGCTATGGCAGATCAGAACTATTCGTTTGCCCCTAAATGTCATTACATTGGCGTAGAGATTGCAGATGGTTTTGAAGAAGCTATGAACGATAGAGTAGTTGAAGTTGAAGGTAAGTATCCAGATACAATCGTTTCATATCTTAAAGACGATATTCGTGAAGTTGAAATTCACAATGCAAGTCTAGTTACCTCTATCTTTACGTTACAATTCATGCCTCGCAATGCACGTGCAGAAGTGATTGACCGCATCTACGAAGGTCTTAACGAAGGTGGCGCATTCATCTTTGGTGAGAAGACTGTAGCAACAGATGCACGTACTCAAGACATGATGACGTTTATGTTCTACGACTATAAGCGCAAGTCTTTTAGCGAATCGGATATCATGACCAAAGAGGTCACTCTTCGTAACATGCTTAAACCAAACACTTGGGACGAATTACAAGATATGATTTATAGTGCTGGCTTTAGAACAGTGCAACCTTTCTGGCAGAACCATTTGTTCGTAGGTGCGATTGCCATAAAATAATTTGGTGATAAGCCAAAATAACTATTGACATACTACCTAAAATATACTATATTGATTAATGAAGATACGCCAGTGCCATGAGGGTGAGAGTGTATCTTAATAGCGAAACAGGAGTAATATGCTATGACCAATACAAATGTACGACTAACTTGGGACCTTGAAGTAAAAACAGTCTCAGAATTCTTTCTAGAATCTTCAACGATTAACGTCAATCCAGTTGGGCAACGACCAACTACAGTGCGTAATCCTATTGGTGAAAACCGAGCATCTAAATCACAAGACATTATTGCAAGTATTCTCTCTAACGGTGACGTTGGTGAGGTAAAGGTTGTGAAGACAGCAGATGCATCATATCAAGCAGAGTGTGCCGATGGCGGCCACCGTATGCGGGCTATTCTAGGTTTCTTGACTAACAAGTTCCCCACATTTCGCTCATCAGAGTTTGGTGAGAAGTATTGTCGTGACTTGACAGACGAACAGCGAAAATCTTTTATGAACTATCGTTTGCGTTTCATTGTATATGGTAACCATGGTGAATTGAGTGTATCAGATAAAGCTGATATCTTTCAGAAGACGAACACCACTACTCCAGTGAATTCACAAGAGTTCTTAAACTCTTTTGGTGATATTCCTATTGCAAACTTAATTCGTGAAACTTCTTGGACTGTACCTGGTATTGATAACTCGTGTCATACTTTATTTGACATGCATTACTCTGCAGCAGGCAATGAGATTTATCGGAACGTTGCGTTCTCAAATGATCGTATGCGAATTGATGAACTTGTAGCACGTCTAACATATATGATTTGGTGTGGCGAAAAGCCTGTGACTGCATCGTTTGATCAGTTGTTAGAAATGTACAAGTATCCATTCACTGAGAAAGAAGTTGCATCACTCGAAAAAAAGCTAAAGATACTACTAGACTTTGTTCTAAAGGTATCTTTACAGCGAAATGCCCGTGTTGGCCGTGGTTTGTTGAATAAGCACGTTGTAATGCTATCACGTATTTACTTCTACTTCAAAGAAAAGAATGGTGATTTCAAAGTAGAAGACTTCAGCGAATTCTGGTCAGAGTTTGAAAGTGCATACAATGCTTTCAATCCACAACAACCAAAGCGCAAAGAAATGGTAGAGAACAATCGCACTATCTATGAAGCGTTTCATGGTTATCTTGGTGATTATAAAGTACAGTGGAAAATCGATAACTCTATCAAGTGGTTCTTAGAAGAGTTTGATCTGGATAATGCTACTGTGTTAATTCTTGATAAAACACGCAAGTTTTCACGTGAAATGGTTGAGTTGAAGCTTGCAGAACAAGCGTATGTAGATTGGGTCGATGGTAAACCACTTACTATGAAGACTGCACAAGGTGGCCACATTCTTGCACACTCGAAAGGTGGCACAAGCACATATGATAATCTTGTAGTAATTAGTGCAGAGCATAATCGTATTATGCAAGATACAAATGCAAATGACTACAAGAAGATGTGGTTAGAAAATCAAAAAGCTGCGGAGACAGTATGAAGCAAGATTTCATCATAGACTTCGAAACTATTGGGCAGAACGCTATGAAATGCCCAATAGTAGATGCTGCTTATGTTGTGTTTGATTGGGATCGGTTCAACTCCGATCCCTACTCATTCCTAGAACTAACTTCTTTAGTCAAGACAGATAAGTTTGATGTTAAAGACCAAGTTAATAACGGATGTTCTTTTGGTAAAGATGATCTAGCTTGGTGGCAAAGACAATCAAGTGAAGCTAAAGCAAATTTGAAACCTTCAGAAAATGACTTGACAATTGAAGAGTTTTCTGTTAATATATTCAAATATCTAAGAGAAGTTGGTAAGGTAGAGTACTGGTGGTCACGTGGTAATACGTTTGATCCGGTGTTACTCGAAAGAGTAATGAATAAGCTAGACCAACATCTTCTTATGAATGAGTATTTGAGATGGTGGCGTGTTCGTGACATTAGAACTTGGATTGATGCCAAGTTTGACTTCTCTACAAAGAATGGGTTTATACCTATTGCAGATGTAGAGTATTGGGAGAATACGTTTATCGGACATGACAGTACACATGATGTTGCTGCAGATGTTCTTAGACTTCAAGCTATTCATCGTGCAGAAAATGAATTAGAACAAGTAGAGAGGTGAGCAGTGAATATTAAGAAAGACTGGGATAAAAGCGAACATGGTGCAATGCGTGAAGCAATGAATGTACCATATCTACGCCAAGTTCCTTTAGAAGCCGTGGCAGCTGGTGCTACTTCTTTAGAGTATGGTGCATTGAAATATGATCATCGTAATTGGGAGAAAGGCTTACCTTGGCAACAAATGATTGATAGTCTTAAACGACATATCGATGATTTTGAACGTGGTCATGAATATGATGACGGTGAAGGTGGCTCTGGTTTACATCAAGTTTGTATGATTATGGCTTCGGCTATGATGTTATCTGCATCGGTGATGCGTGGTATTGGTACAGATGATAGAATGCCAGCGATTGGAAATGAAGCACTCTCTGCAAAGCAATGTGCTACATGGATGAAAGAACAATTAGACAGAGCAGAAGAATTTGCAAAAAAAGCTTGACAAAATCTTTAAATTAGTGTATAAATATAACATTGAAACTACAGAAGGTATTCGTAATGAATTTTAGTAATGAGACTTTGAGTGTGTTGAAAAACTTCTCTACAATCAATCCTAGTATCGCATTTAAGCCAGGGCAAATAGTACGTACTATTTCTCCACAAAAGACTATTATGGCGGCGGCGACTGTTCCAGAAGACTTTGACAAGTCAGCAGCTATCTATGATGTATCATCGTTTTTAGCTACGCTACATTTGTTTGATGGCGCAGACGTTAAATTTGGTGATGATAGGTTCACTATTCAAGGTGGTTCTGGCAAAGGTCAAAGAACAGTGAAGTATACATATGCTTCCGAAAATCTTATCATCACACCACCAGATAAAGACATTTCTATTCCAGACCCAGAAGTAAACCTATCTATTTCATGGGCTGATATTGATGACGTAATTAAAGCGACTGGTATTCTTCAACTACCAGAGGTAGCATTCGAAAGCCGTGATGGTGACGTTTATCTATCTGCGGTTGATAGTAAGAACCCTAGTGCTAATACGTTTGATATTCTTCTTGCCGAGGGCTTGGGTAAAGAAGATTTCCAGATGATTATCAAAGTCGATAATCTCAAACTAATGGCCACCGACTATGAGGTCGCACTTTCCTCAAAAGGTATGGCACATTTCAAGTCTGACAAAGTGCAATATTGGATTGCAATCGAATCTCGTTAATTAAGGAGTTATTATGACAGAAGAGACAAACGAACAACCTGGCATTTCGCTACAACAGCTTGCCGCAGCAGTACAAATCATTGATTTGGCGGGAGAACGTGGCGCTATCAAAGGCGAAGAAATGGCCGCAGTAGGTGCTGTTCGCACTGCATTTGCATCATTCGTTGAGTATGCACAAGCACAACAACAAGCAAATGAGCCTCAAGCAGAACCTGAGGCTACAAACGAAGAAGCTCCTACCGACGCTTAAATTAGAAAGGGGGGTTGGTAATCAGCCCCCCTTTTACTATTATATAATTTTATTATGATGAGGTGATTGAATGCAAGAAGACTTTCTATGGGTAGAACGTTATCGACCAAATACTATTGAAGATACGATCTTACCAGAAAAACTTAAATCTGTTTTTCAAAAGTTTGTAGATCAAGACAACATACCTAATCTACTTTTGACAGGTCGTGCCGGTATCGGTAAGACTACTGTTGCTAAAGCAATGCTTGAAGAAATCAACGCAGACTACATTGTGATCAATGGGTCTATGAATGGTAACATTGACACTTTACGTGTAGACATTGCTAACTTTGCATCTACTGTATCTTTTACTGGTAGTCGCAAATACGTAATACTAGACGAAGCAGATTACTTAAACCCAAACTCTACTCAGCCCGCTCTACGAAACTTTATGGAAGAGTTTAGTAAGAACTGTGGGTTTATTCTCACATGTAACTTTAAGAATCGTATCATCGATCCGCTTCACTCACGTTGTAGTGTTGTTGAGTTCGCTATTAGTAATGATGAGAAAGCAGATATTGCTGCACAGTTCTTTGGTCGTGTGAAAAATATTCTTAAGGAGCAAAACATTGAATTTGATAACAAAGCTGTTGTTGAGTTGGTCAAGACTCACTTCCCTGATTGGCGCAGAACTCTTAATGAGTTACAGCGCTATTCTAGTACTGGTCGTATTGATTCTGGTATCTTAAGCAACCATTCAACTGGTAACTTAGATGGCTTAATTGACTTGATGAAGGGTAAGAACTTCACAGGTGTTCGTAAGTGGGTAGCGGAGAACAGCGACATTGATAGTTCTATGTTGTATCGTAATCTCTACGATATGCTACCAAATAAAATCAAAAGCACTCAAAGCGTTGCTGATGCTATTATTATATTAGCAGAGTATCAATACAAAGAAGCATTTGTAGCTAACTCAGAAATTAACCGTGTAGCAGCTTTGGCTACAATTATGGCAGAAGTGGATTGGAAATGACAGACAGTGACGTAGCGAAAAGAATGGAAGTATTATCTGCTCCTATCGAACAGCAAATTATGATGTGCGACTCAACAGAAGATATTATGATGTTGGCATCTGTAATGCTTACGAGAGCAATGAACATTTATGATAATACTATCACAGAAGAAGGCCGTAAAGAACTGATGAGAAGTTATATATAATGAATAAGCTTCAAGAACTCATGATAATTACAATGGAAGAATGTGGCGAACTTATCCAAGAATGTAGTAAGGTTCTACGTAAGACTGATAATATTAAAGACATTCCTATGGCAAACCGTCAAAAGCTTTTAGAAGAAGTTGGTGATGTGTACTGTATGATTGATCTTATTATTGATAATGGTCTTATGACAGAAGAAGAGATATATGGCCGAGCGCAGATCAAATCTGAAAAGTTAAAGAAGTGGAGTAAGTTATATGGGGTGGATGAACCAACTAATTCATCGACACAATAAAAAGGCCACGTGTCTTATATGTGAAGAAGCTGTACTTCAAGATGCGGCTGTGATAGAATATCAATATAAAGATGGTGTAGGGAAAGCATTCCTATGCCCTAAATGTGAAAAAGAAATGAGTAAATCTAACTTGGACTTTGATGATGAGTAATCCATTTGACTACATAAATTCTATTAACCAGAACAAGAAGAACTTAATGCGTGACAGTGAGAATGATACTCTTGCTGAAAGAGGCTATAATCCTTGGATTACTAGCAACGCATTGTCATACTTTCCTGACACTCTTCTTCATGCAAACCTAGTGAACACGTATCACCAGCTAGATAACCGACCTCAATATGAGTTTTTACTAAATAGTATTAGACCTAAGAAGCGATTTGCAAAGTGGGTTAAGAATACTGGTGATAAAGACTTAGAGCTTGTCTGTACTTATTATGGGTGCAATCGAAACGTAGGCCGAGACTATCTGTCTTTGTTGACCAGTGATCAATTAAAGATTATGGAAAAACAACAAGAAACAGGTGGAATAAAAAATGAGTCTAATAGAAAGCTTGGTTGAAGTTGATCTACCTAGCGATGAAAGTTTTCTTAAAGTAAAAGAAACTTTGACACGTATCGGTATCGCTTCACGAAAAGACAAAAAGTTATTTCAATCTTGTCACATTCTTCACAAACAAGGTAAGTATTACATAGTTCACTTTAAAGAGCTGTTTATGTTAGACGGTAAAGTTAGCAATTTTGCAGACGAAGATATAGCAAGAAGAAATACCATTATTAATTTACTAGAAGAGTGGGGCTTAATCAAAGCTACTAACCCATCTAGCACAGAAGAGCCTATCGCACCATTATCTCAAATCAAAGTACTACCGTACAAAGAGAAAGACCAATGGACATTAGTTGCTAAGTATAGCATCGGAAAGAAAAAGTAATATAGGATATTTTATAATGTATGATGATGAACAACTAGAACTTGATTTGGGTGATACTACTACTTTAGACTGGAGACCAGAACTTCTTATTTGGAAGCTTTGGGACGAAGCACACCTCCCAGAATACGCTACTGAATGGTCTGCTTGCTTTGATTTGAAAGCAAGTCTGAGGCCTCTTGACCTTGTTAAAGTTTATGGTCGTTTGAATGGTTCAGTTACACGCCCTGTTGATGAAGACAAGAAGTTCTCACTATATCACGGTGAACGTGTTCTGATACCAACTGGCTTAGTGTTTGATTTGGATAGAGATACTTCACTTCGTATTCATCCTCGCTCTGGACTTGCGTTGAAGAAGGGTGTAATCATTGCAAATTGTGAAGGCGTTGTGGATGCTGACTATGTTCAACAAACATATGTGATGCTTCAAAACACTTCAGATCAAGTATTCGAAGTTAAAGACGGCGATAGAATCGCACAAGCCGAAGTCGTCCCACTTCAACAATATATTTTCGAGGTTAGCGACAGAGAACCTGAAAATAAAACGTCACGTACTGGCGGACTTGGTAGTACTGGCGTATAAATAACCCGTAAGTGCCTTATAGGGCTTACACAATAAAACGACAATTCTTGCTTATTAAAAGGAGAAAAGAAATGAATAGTCATACACGTAATAGGTTTACAACTGAAATCTTAAACGATCCATTCTTTGTTGGTTTCGACAAAATGTTCGATAGAATGCATACAATGAATAGGGTCAATAGTTCAGCATCAAACTACCCCCCATACAATCTAATCCAAACAGGCGATGATACTTATATCATTGAGTTAGCTGTTGCTGGTTTTGATGAAGATGATTTTGATGTAGAACTACATGATAGCATTTTAACCATCAAAGCAGACATTGGTGTAACCGAGGATAGTACAAACTATCTTCACAAAGGTATCGCCGCTAGAAACTTTGAGCGTAAATTCACTCTAGCCGACACGATTAAGGTCGCTGGAGCATCTCTAAAAAGTGGTATGCTTACCATTAAACTAGAGAACGTTATTCCAGAAGATAGAAAGCCGAAGAAAATTGAAATCGGTAGTCAACTAGACGCACAACTTCTTACTGAATAATCGGATATACGCTAGAGCGTATGATTTACACTTTTACGCTCTAGCGTAACACAAACACACAACACAGGAGAACTAAATGACCAATAAGAATCCGTTCGAAATTCGTGCAGAAATGCTACAACTTGCCAAAGAATATATGGATCAACAATACCATATGAACGTCCAGTTTGCTGAAAGCATGATGGAACAAGGTAAGAAGAGTATTGAAGATATTAAAGAGTCTTACGAAATGTACTCTATGGACGACTTGATGTCTAAAGCAAAAGAGATGTACGCTTTTGTGTCCAAGAAAGATTAAAAATGAAGCCAAACACTAAGTTTACTCTTGGTGTAAAAGATGTGGAGCATATTGAAAATGCTCTGCATCTTCTTCAAGCATCTATTAAAGATGACGCCAAGAAAAAAGAAATCGTAGAACTCAAGGCCAAATTGTATCATCAAAAGCACTGGTATAGGCCTAGAACTAATTACGTCGGTGGTTAAGTTTATACTTGACAACCGTTTCTTTATTTGATACAATGTGAATAATATATATTATGAGGCAACATGAGTTTTTATACATCTGCACACCGCTATGGCAACAAGATTCTCTTTCGAGGTTACGATGCCAAGGGTAACCGCTTACACAAGCGAGTGCCATTCAAACCCACCTTCTTTCTACCATCTAAGACGCACCAGACAGACTGGAAAGCGTTAGACGGCACACCCGTTGAGCCATTCGAACTCAACGATATGAGTGAGGCCCAAGAGTTTAATAAACGTTATGATGATATTACCAACTTCAAAGTATATGGTAACAACAACTTCGTAGCACAGTTTCTAGCTAAAGCATACCCAGAAGATATTGAATACAAGCTATCGTCTATTCGTGTAGGTAACTTTGATATCGAAGTCGCATCCGATGATGGCTTTCCACATCCAGATCAAGCAGATCACCCAGTCATCTCTATTGCTTATAGAGATAGTAGTGCTAAGTTGTATCATGTTTGGGGTATGGGCGACTATGACTCTAGCAAGACAGAACTAGACACAGATTGCTTAATTCAATATCGTAAGTGTGAGAATGAGGCAGAGTTGCTTCAAAAGTTTGTTGTGTTTTGGGAGAACAATTGCCCAGACATTATCACTGGTTGGAACATTCGTCTATTCGATATTCCATATATTATTAATCGTATTGTGAAAGTGTGCGGCGACAAGACAGCAAAAGCGTTGTCACCTTGGGGCATATATAAGTATCGTCAGATTGGTATCAAGGGTAAGAGCATGGATGCGTATGAAATCTATGGTGTTGCTCAGATGGATTACTATGATCTAGTACAGAAGTTTGGCTTCTCTCTAGGTCCACAAGAAAGTTACTCGTTAGATCATATTGCCCATGCTGTTCTTGGTGAGCGTAAGCTATCATATGAAGAGCATGGTTCTTTGCATACTTTATATAAGAATGATTATCAAAAGTTTATTGACTATAACATCCGAGATGTTGAATTGGTTGATCGTATTGATAAGCAAATGGGTCTTATGGAGTTGGCTCTTGTTATTGCATACAAAGGTGGTGTGAACTATCCAGATGTATTTGGTACAACTGCGATTTGGGATTCAATCATCTATCGGTATCTTAATGTTCGTAACATTGCGGTACCACCGAACATTCGTACAGAGAAAGACCCATACCCAGGTGGTTATGTGAAAGAGCCTCGTACTGGCATGACAAAGTGGTTATGTTCGTTCGATTTGAACTCTCTATATCCGAACTTGATTGTACAATACAACATGTCACCAGAAACGCTATTGCGAAATCCTAGTGATAGACTACCTGGCGGTGTAGACTTCTATATGCGTGAAGGTGATCCATTGCATCCATCAAACCGTGAACGTAACGTAAGTGTTGCGGCGAATGGTTCATGTTATCGTAAAGACAAGCAAGGTGTTATGCCAACTATCATCATTGGTCTTTATGATGAACGTAGGGTCACAAAAGACAAGATGCTAGAGATAGAGCAAGAGAACGAGAAGACCCCTTCTCCTGACTTGAAGCGTGAAATCAATCGTCTTGGTAACACTCAGATGGCTATTAAGATTTTGCTCAACTCTCTTTATGGTGCGTTGGGTAATCAATACTTTAGATACTTCGATATGAGAATTGCAGAGGGTATCACGCTATCTGGCCAGCTATCTATCAAGTGGGCAGAGAAGACTCTCAACAATGCTATGAACAAGATACTTAAGACTGATGATGATTATGTCATAGCAATCGACACCGACTCTATCTATGTTGACATGGAGCCACTTGTTAACAAAGTCAATCCACCTGATCCTGTCAAGTTTCTTGATAAAGCTTGTAGTGATAAGTTTGAGCCTATTCTTGCAGATGGGTATGCAGACCTCTTTCAACGTATGAATGCTTTTGAGAACCGCATGGTTATGGCACGTGAGGTGATTGCAGATCGTGGTGTATGGGTAGCTAAGAAGCGTTACATTCTAAACGTTCACAACAACGAAGGTGTGCAATACGCAGAGCCTAAGGTGAAGATGATGGGCCTAGAAGCAGTCAAGTCTTCTACACCTATGATAGTACGCAACAAGTTTAAAGAAGCATATTCAATCGTTCTACGTGGCAACGAAGAAGAGCTACAAAAGTTCGTAGAAGACTTCTATAATGATTTTAGTTCACTACCAGCAGAAGATGTAAGTTTTCCTCGTGGTGTGAGCGAAATTGACAAGTGGAATGATCTAAATACTATATACAAGAAAGGCACACCCATTCATGTTCGTGGCTCATTGCTATTCAATAAGAAGATGAAAGAGGTAGGTCTAGACCGCTCAATGGAAGCCATTAAGAATGGCACAAAGGTCAAGTTTTGTTATCTCAAAAAGCCCAACCCTCTCATGGAGAATGTGATTGCGTTTCCGCAGTTTCTCCCAAAAGAATTTAATATGCAGCAATACATTGATTATGATTTGCAGTTTGATAAAGCGTTCAAAGAACCTCTCAAGCTAGTAACAGATGCAATGGGTTGGCAAATTGAAAAGATAAACACATTAGAAGGATTTTTCTCATGACAGATGAATTTTTTGATTTCGGATTCACGGCAGTAGACGAACATGAACTATCAGCCGTACAAGAAGCTAAGTCAACAATTACACAAGTCTCTAGTACAGCAGAGACAACACAAGAGCGATTAGATGCTTTGTATAATGCGGTCATCCCGCTACTCACAAACTTAAAAGCAAACCCAGAGAAAGAATATATTCTCTGGCCTGATCGCACAGCAAAAATTGAATTATTTGAGTCGAAATTACTTGACATTTACCAAGGTAAGTGATATAGTAGTAACAATGACTTTATAGAGGAGTATATAATGTCGCTAATTGAAAAACTAATGAAAAACTCCACCAGTAAGATGACGGCACCTATCATGGACTCAAAGGTCTATGGTAAGAAAGAAATGGCAACTACACCTGTACCTATGGTTAACGTTGCTCTATCTGGTCGTGTTGATGGTGGCTTGACGCCTGGCTTGCTTATGCTTGCTGGTCCGTCTAAACACTTTAAATCTGCATTCGCATTGATGATGGCTGCGGCTTATCAAAAGAAACATGCTGATGCAGTAATTCTATTCTATGATAGTGAGTTTGGTACACCTCAATCATACTTCGAATCTTTTGGTATTGATATGGAACGTGTTGTTCATACGCCAATTGTTAACGTAGAAGAACTCAAGTTTGATATCATGAAGCAACTAGATGGTATCGATAAGAAAGATAAAGTTGTAATTCTTATTGACTCTATTGGTAACTTGGCTTCGAAGAAAGAAGTTGACGATGCAATGGACGGCAAGTCTGTTGCAGATATGTCACGTGCAAAGCAAATGAAGTCTTTGTTCAGAATGATTACACCACACTTGAATCTAAAAGATATTCCACTTGTAGCAGTCAATCACACTTACAAAGAGATTGGTCTGTTCCCAAAAGATGTTGTATCAGGTGGTACTGGTGCATACTATTCTGCAGATGCTATCTGGATCATTGGTCGTCAACAAGAGAAGGTTGGCCAAGAGATTGAAGGATATCACTTTGTAATTAACATTGAAAAGTCTCGCCATGTACGTGAGAAGTCTAAGATACCAATCACGGTTACATTCAATGGTGGTATCTCTAAGTGGTCTGGTTTACTAGATGTTGCAGAAAAGCTTGGTTACATTACCAAACCTAAAGTTGGTTGGTATGAAGCTGTAGACCCAGAAACTGGAGTAGTGCTAAGTGATAAGCTAATGCGAGCCAAAGAAGTCAATAGTAACGGAGACTTCTGGAAAATGATGTTCACCGAAACAGGTCTTGCAGAAGCAATCAAAACCCGCTATACTGTAGGTGGTAAGCCTCTTATGTCTGAAGATGCACAAGTAGAAGAAACTAACGAGGAAGTAGTAGAAAATGATTGAAAACGTTATCCTTGCTAATCTAACATACAACGAAGAATATGCAAGAAAGGTAATACCGTTTTTAAAAGAAGAATATTTTGATGCTCAGTCATACAAGATAGTCTACAAAGAAATTGTATCATATGTTGATACATACAATGGGCTTCCTACAAAGGAAGCTCTACGTATCTCTATTGATGAGAAAGAGAATCTAAACGAAGAACAATACAAAGATGTTAACCTCGTTATAGACAATCTTAAACAAGAAGATGCACCAGATAGTGATTGGTTAGTTGATAAGACAGAGAAGTTCTGTCAAGACAAAGCGATCTACAATGCTGTACGTGAAAGTATTCTAGTGCTAGATGGTAATCACAAAGAGCTAGACAAGGGTTCAATACCAGAACTTTTGTCAACGGCTCTTGGTGTATCGTTTGATAGTAGTATTGGTCATGACTTTCTCGACAACTTTGATGAACGTTATACATTCTATCATACGAAAGAAGACAAGATACCCTTTGACCTTGATTGCTTCAATAAAATCACAAAGGGTGGGTTATCTCGTAAGTCTTTAAGTGTTGCTCTTGCGGGTACTGGTGTAGGTAAAACATTGTACATGACTCATTGTGCATCCGCTAATATGATGCAGGGTTTGAATGTTTTATATATAACTATGGAGATGGCAGAAGAACGTATTGCAGAACGCATTGACGCTAACCTTCTTGATCTAACTATCGATGAACTTAAAGAGATCCCAAAAGATGTCTATGTTAAGCGTATTGGTCGTGTAAAGAACAAGACAACAGGTAAACTCATTGTTAAAGAATATCCAACTGCAAGTGCTGGTTCTGCTCATTTTCGTCACTTACTAAATGAACTACGTCTAAAGAAAAACTTCATACCAGACGTTGTGTATATCGACTATTTGAATATCTGTACTTCTTCACGTATGAAGTATGGCGCAAATGTAAACTCGTACACTTTGATTAAAGCAATAGCAGAAGAACTTCGTGGTCTGGCAGTAGAGTTTAATATCCCTATCATGACAGCTACACAAACAACAAGAACTGGCTACAGTAGTTCAGACTTAGGTCTTGAAGATACGTCAGAATCTTTTGGTTTGCCTGCAACTGCAGACTTTATGTTTGGTTTAATTTCTACAGAAGAGTTAGAAAGTCTTGGGCAACTTATGGTCAAACAACTTAAAAATCGATGGGGTGATACTAACTATCTCAAAAGATTTGTTGTAGGCATTGACCGATCTAAGATGCGTTTATTCGATGCAGAAGAGAATGCACAAGACTTAATGGATGACACCCCAACTATGGATAAAGGCGCTGTAGGTGATAGATTGGGTGCAGAACGTGCGGACGGCGAAGTTCTTAGTTTTAAGAAGGGTAAAAGGCCTCTGGCGTTCGAAGGATTTAGTTAATGTCATACAGAGTAGAAAGAGATTCTACAGAAAACAAATTTAAGGTAATAGAAAAAGATACGGAAGTAATACTGTATAAAAGTTACAGTAAAGCAGATGCAAGATCGATATGTAGGTCTTTAAATCTAGGCAGTGCTTTTAATGGACTAACACCAAAGTTTTTTTCAGTAGTAGAAGATAAACAACAGTAAACAAAAAAGGCGCCCCAATGGAAGCGCCTTTTTACTTTACTTGATACGTGGCAGATCCGAACCCCACGGACATACTTGATGTGACACCTGCTATTCCTTTTGTGATTTTTCTCACACTTGCCTCTTACGTTGTTTCACGTACATACACGCACCCGATGTTATTTATACAAATTAAGTCCTAACTTTTCCTTGACAAGACCAAAAAAATACTATATAGTTAACTATGAAACAACAATAAGGGTCTCTCATGGACGAGGATAATCTAGATAAGTATTGTATGGATATCGTTGATGACAATATTAATATGGCTGTACCATGGTATTTGATGGCATCATTTTCCTATTACAAGCAGGACAATCCTGTAATAACGGATGGTGTTTTTGATAAACTAGGTCGTAAGATGTTAGCAGAGTGGGATAAGATAGAACATCATCATAAGGAGCTTATCACAGAAGACGATTTAAAAGCAGGTACATTTTTGGGCGAATATCCCAATAGAGTTGAAAACGCAGTTAATCATGTAAGGGAGTCGTGTCTTGGAAAACAAAAGCGTAAGTGAATTAATTAAGGATGCTTTGCAAGAAGCTATGCTTTTAGAAAGTGGTATTGAAACATTTGATGAATGTCGTATGTTGTTTATTGCTCAAAAATTGAGTGGTGCGCCATACTCCTTTGTAGAGCAAGTATATAAAAATAATTAAAAAAAAGGGTCTTCGGGCCCTTTTTTCTATTGACATTACCCGAATCATGCATTATATTATAAGAGTAACAAGAGAGAAAGTGATTCATATGTTTAACATTCCTAGTTTTTATAAAGAAGAAGTTTCGTTTCAAGATGCATGGAACACAATCAAGTCATATGGTCTTGGTGATGCACTAGCCGGTATGAACGGTATGAACGATGCTTGGGATAATTATATTGCAAGTCAGAACGCTTTGTTTAACAACGAAGTTCAAGTTGTCGCTTTCGAAGACGATGATGACTTCTTCGAGTATTATGGTGCTGAGTGTAATGCTTACAACAAAGTATTCGAATCAATGAAACCTATGTTCGCTTAAGGAGAACTTTTAATGAATATGTTTGAAATCGGTATGGGTGTAATTCGTCAGTATGTGGGTTATGTTGCAAAAGGCGAAATCACTTCTATTCACGATGATAGCGATGGTGAAACTCTTATCACTGTCATGTATGATGATGGTGCAGTAAAAACTTACACTGAGAACTGCATTAAGCAAAACTTAGGTCGTCGTATGATTGTTACCGAAGAAGTTATTTGGTAATAGCCCTTGACATTGCCCGAATCATGCATTATATTATAAGAGTAACGACAGAGAAAGAATCATTATGAAATATACAGTGTATCAAATCAGCTATACAGATACAGACATTGATGCTATCAATGCAGGTGTGTCTAATGCAAAGTATGATATTAAATCAGGTATGAGCATGGATTTTAGAGGTGAAAAAACAGTGGATCTCGCAGAGAAAGCTCTGTATGAAAATCTTTACACTGGTGTAGCTATTATCGAAGCTAATGATCTTAATCAAGTATTTGAAATCGGTAACATTGGTCCAGAGACTAATATTACTCGTTTGAATCGTATGCATTCTGTATCAGTCGGTGATCTTATCGAAGACGAAGATGGTAACCGTCATGTTGTTGCTAGTTTTGGTTTTAAGGAGGTAGCGTAATGTTACAAGAAGAAGTAAATCGTATTAATGCTCAGCCTGTTCAAGGTGAGCAATCGGCTATGATTGAACAAGAATTTGAATCATGGGTTATTGCAAAATTACGTGCTGAATATGAGTACGTAGATAATGCCAATGCTTATGCAAAAGCACGTGGCTGGACACAACCTGATCTAAATGAAATGGAGATTTACTAATGTCTTATACTTACTCAGATGATTGTTTCTCAGACTTGCATAAAGACGTTTATGGGTTCCGCCCTCGTGGTTGGAAGCTAGATGATTGGAATGCAATGAACGCTGATCAAAAGCAAGAGATGTGGGACACTCTTTGTACCCAACTTGAAGAAAACAGCGAAATGGAAAAACACGTCGAAGCTAAGAATGTCGAAGAGTTCAAAGAACGTATTCATCAAGCGCAGACTTATGGCGCTGAAGATTACTGGGATGCTCTTCGTTGGATTACAGGTCGTGAAACTTTTTATCACATCCAAGATGTTGAGCATTTTGTATGGGAGCAAGGAATTTTGTTTACCGAGTATGGTAAGCAACTTATTAAAGATATTGCCAAGGTGGCAGAGTACAAGGAGTATGTGTAATGAGTATACAAAAAATTATCTTTTGGGGTATAGCTATGGGGCTTCTCCTAATCATGTTAGACCCATTAGGGATTGTCTAAGATGTGGTGGTCTAGAAAAGAAATCGATGAGATTAATTTCGATAACGATGTTGCACCTGTAGAGTTAAAATCATTTATGGATGGTCAAAAAGAATTGTCATTGAACGAACGGGTAGATGTTCTAATGTATCAACTTGATCGAATTGAAGATAAAATTGATGAATTGCTAAAAGAAGGAAAGTTATAATATGTGGTATGTTGAAGCTCAGATAAATGATAAATATGAACGTTGGGAAGGTTTAACAGAAGAACAATCCTATGCAGTTTATAAGATGTATAGTGATAAGGGTATTGGATTTGTTCGTAACGGAAAAATGAATGAGGTTTAATGTTCGAAGGTGTAATGACTGAAACAAAAGCAATTGAAAGATTTCATGATCGTATTATCTCCATGATGAGAGAATATGATATACCCATGAGTGAAGCACTCTGGTGGGACTTTGAAGGCTTTTCGTATGACGTAAAACTAATATTTGAAAAGGGCGGATGGCCTGCTATCGAAGAACAGTTTACAGAATATCTAAGAAAAAATTTGATCAGTACACAAACTAACATAGCCTTTTATAGAGATGTATTTACTGGTAAAAGTAAAGACTTAGCTATTAAGGAGAAGAAAGTATGATTTTTGAATTTGAAGGTGACAAAGTTGTCGTAGCAGATGATATGATGATACATAAAGTTGTCATAGAACATATGCAGTTTATGGAAGAATTGGCTATAACAATACAAGATGCTTGTGAGAATATGTCCGAAATAGAAGAAGACTATTCATACAAAGTTGGTAATGTAGAAGTTAGTGTAACCAAAGAATCTATTGAACTAAAAGACTTGACAGCCGCCTCTTACAATTATGTTGTGATTGATGATGAAGAAGACTTGACACAACTACCAAACTTGTTTAATATGGTAGTTGCTCAATTAGAGTATGATCCGCCTTTTGAAATGGAGTTAAATAATGAACCAGAGACCAGCCAGAACGTATAATGCCGCACTAGGGCAAGACAGTAGAATAAGTCTATTTGAAATAATTGCTTTTATGCGCAGTGCAGAAGACATCCTTGAGAAAGAAGGCCACGAAGATGCGGCATTCTATTTCGGACAAGTAGCAGAATTTATGAAAGATAACCCAACTAAAGCTTTCAATGAAAGTGTTGGTCGAGTGTTAGGGGTATAATAAACCCTTGACATTTCCCGAATCATTTGTTATGTTATAAGAGTAATAACAGAGAAAGAGTAATTATGCCACGTAAAGGTCAAATGGGAGATATGGATAAACATGAACAGTCTATTAGAGATAATGCTAATGAGTACGTTGTTGCTGGCTTTCAGCCAGGCTCTAGTGTTCGTAGCTACATGCGTTTCGCCGATTTACGTTATGCAATCGAATACGGCAAACAACTTCTCAAAGATGAAATTAGACTTCGATCAATAATGGTATATGCTCTAGATGATTATGAGCATCACGCATTAGTCGGTACTATTAGAAGAGATGGTGCTTGGCAGGAAGTCGTTCCAAAGATTTATTGAATAGGCAAAGCCCAAGGCAATTACGCCGCCTATCGATTGGCAGAGTAAGACTCGGATTAATAATGGGCATCACAAAGACAAAAGAGGGGCTTCGGCCTCTCTTTTACTATATTATAAATAGCATAATAAGGTTCAATGCGGTAATGTAATGAAAAGTCTTAAAGGATACATAACTGAGATGGCTACTTTTAGCCCTAAAAACTTCCCGTCTGACGTTGGGAAGAATAAAGATTTTCCAGGCGCTGGTGAAAGAACGACATACGCCCCCACAGTCTTAAACAACTATAAATTCAAAGAAGGTTTTCCTGCAGCGAAAGCAACTAACCTTTATAGTGACAAGGGCGAGATAGTTAAAAGTGTTAAAGCGGGTGAAAAGATTTATTTCACACTACCTGCAACTCTTCACAGATCAACTGAATTTGGTATTAGTAGACGCACTACACTTGCGCCAGTATCATTAAAAGGCTTTGATCAGAAACCAGATGGTTACATTACTATTAGTGCAGTGGTAAAGCCTGCTGGTAACACACAAGGTCGAGTGGGCGCAGGATCTGCGACTCAAGATATGGTTGCTCAGAAAGTTAAAGACATTTGCTTTGAAAAGGGTATTGAAGTAGAAACAGAGTTTAAGACTGCTAGAGCAGGCTCTACTATTCCAGACCTTGTAATGACAATTTCAAAAACACGTGTTCAATTTGAAATCAAGGGTACAAACAACCGCACAGCACCTATTACATTCTTTGATAAGTCTATTAAGAGACGTGGGAAAAAGCCAGAGATTATCGAAGATATTGCAGATGTGTATATCGAAAACTTGAAAGTACCTCAAGGTAAGGTTGCCGATCTTATGAGAAAAGGTAAGTTCGAAAAATCTTTCATTGGTATTATTGACTTCTTCAAGTCACGTAATTTTACTATTGGTCTTGCTGGTGACATTGGTGTAGTTAAATCTGGTCGTTTACCAAATGAGTTTTCTATTTCAGATAGAGCAATTATGAAGAAGATGAGAAAAGAAATTCTAGACCATTTTAAAGATGGTGGAGATGATTACTTTGTAGTACACAATCGTTCTTCTGATGAATTTGAAATCTATTATGTAGGTGGTGGTAAAGCTAAGAACTTATTGAAAACACCTGAACTACCAGAATTCAAATCATTTACGTTAGCAACATATGGCGGCGCTTCGGGCGGTGCTACAAGGGTAGGTTTAAAGATTAAGATATGATTAAATTTACACACTATCTTGCTGAAGCAAAAAATACTCACATGGAACATTTAGAAGATAACCTTTTAAATGCAGGCGTTACTGGTGCTAGAGAGTCTATTAACTATCTACGCTCATTACGTGATATGTTGAGTGGTAAAACTAAGTCGGCTGTTAATGTAACAGTTAAGTGGGACGGCGCACCAGCAGTATTTGCTGGAACTGACCCAAGCGATGGAAAATTCTTTGTCGCTAAAAAGGGTATCTTTAATAAGAACCCAAAGGTGTATAAAACACCAAAGGATATTGATGATGATATTTCTAGTCCTGACTTGAATAATAAAATGAAGCTGGCGCTTAGTAACTTGCCGGCACTTGGAATTAAAGGAGTAGTTCAAGGTGATTTCTTATATTCGAAAGAAGATATACGTACGGTGGACATTGATGGTGAACCGCATATTACTTTTCACCCTAATACGATTGTTTACGCTATACCGAAGAAAAGCAAACTTGCTAAACGCATACTTACCACAAGCATCGGAGTGGTCTGGCATACTGAATACTCAGGAGACAGCTTTGAATCAATGTCAGCAAGTTTTGGAAAAGAGATTGCAGGGCGTCTCACGAAGTCTAAAAAAGTCTGGTCGGTAGATGCAATGTATAAAGACGTTTCGGGTAATGCTACATTCACGCAAGCCGAGACAGATAAGATAACTAAAGTTCTTTCTGATGCTGGTAAGAAGTTTAATTCAATTAAGCGTAGTACATTTGACGGTATCACAGAAAATGATGAACTCTTGACACGTGTTAAAACATACATGAATGTTAAAGTTCGTGAAGGCCAAAGAATTAAAAACACTAATCGTTTTGTAGACGATTTGATGAATTGGATTTTTGCGTACTATCAGAAAGAGATTGATAAGCTTAAGTCTGAAAAAGGTAAAGCAAACAAAACAGCAAAGCGTAAAGAAATCTTATCGTATTTCTCTAACACACCAAAATCACAAATCACCGCATTGTTTGATTTGTACAATTTAATTATCGATGCTAAACTTATGATCATTCGTAAGTTAGATAAAGCAAAGCGTATTGACACGCTGTTATTGACACAAGATGGTTACAAAGTAACTGAGCAAGAAGGCTTTGTTGCGATTGACCACACTGGAAAAAATGCGGTTAAGTTGGTCGATAGACTACAATTTAGTAAAGCAAACTTCTCCCCAGATATAATAAAAGGCTGGCAAAAGTAAAAAGGAGTCGCCGCCATGGCTATATGGAACAAAATATCACAAGCATACCTACAAGGTAATAAAACTTTATTCGAAGCATTTGTACTCGCAGACAAAGATGGTAATATCATCAACTCGTTTGGCGTTGCATCTAACATTCCAATTGCTGCGGGTGACGTTGACGGATATACTCACATCAATAAGTTTGGTGCATCGTCAGATGATATTGCAAGTGGTACTATATGGGACGGTAATGGTGTAGGTAATGCCGATGATGTGGTATATCCATATCCTGCTGATAGTGTTATTGCCGTTACATCTGCAAGTAATGTAGGTGCGGCAGTATGGGTCGAAGGACTAGATGCTTCTTATCATGTAGTATCAGAGACAATTAATATTGGCGACACTGGTGCTACTGTATTCTCACGTGTCTTTAGAGCAAGAATGGTTGATACTGTTAATGATGCAGATGTATCGTTAACTATGGGTGGCACGGAAGCCGCAAGAATTATTGCAACCAAAGCACAAACACTAATGGCAGTGTATACAGTACCTGCCGGTAAGACAGCATATCTTATTAAAGCACAAATGGGCTCAGATAAAGCCGCTGTAAATGCTTCGTTGAAATATTCTCTTATGGTTAGAGACACCGATGATGGAAACGTATTTCAAATCAAAGGCATTTCATATGCCGCTGGTGGTCAAAGCGTTGTAGTGGAATATCCAGTTCCGTTAAAGATTGAAGAAAAGACGGATATCAGAGTTGATGTTCTAGCACCAAACGGTGGGCAAACTTGTTCGGCAACTATTGATTTAATATTGGTTGACAACCCGACATAATGTCACATATTCACTAAACGACTAACGGGTATATCAAATTGGTAACCCTTTATTACCCATTTTTCTAATAAATAATTGTAGGAAACAATTAACACTTATTAGAAAGGGTACCGTTATGGCACACACATTAAATAGTAACTCATCCGCAGCTTCAGTCTTTGCATACAGAGTAGTAGTATTCTTTGAACGTCTAGGTCAAAAACTTGCTGAACGTAGAACACGTAAAGAAACATTCAAAACACTTCATAAATTAACAGATCGTGAACTCGCAGATATCGGCATCTCTCGTGGAGATATCCGTTCTATCTCAAATGACACGTGGGAAGATAACCGTAGACGTGACTCACTACCATATATCCGCACTAGCGTAAACCCAAATCTAAAGGGTTCAGTGTAATGCAAGAATCAATGGAAGTGGTAGGTAACACACCAGTAGAAACACCAAAGTTTATCAAAGCACTTGGCAAAGTATTAGTTGCTGTTGCAATGGCCGTATGGGCATTTGGGGAATCAGCAGGTAGAGCAAGAGCTGCCAGTGAATTATACCGTCAAGGATATGTAGAAGAAGCAAGAAGATTAATGCTAGGAGATGATAAATGACTGGTGATATAGCAATGATGGGCGCAATGATTGGCGCTGGACTAGCAACATTAGGAATGGGTGGCGCTGCCATCGCAGTAGGAATGATTGTTGGTAGTGTACTTAAAGTTATGCCTAAGAAGCCTGACACGGGTACAATGTTTGTTGGTGTTGCATTTGCAGAAGCATTAGGTATCTTTGCATTCTTAGTAGCACTACTATTAATGTTTGCTGTATAATGACAGGTGATCAACATATTGAAATATCAGCCCAAGTCGTACAGAAGTTAGGCTTCTATATGTTTGTGGTAATGACTTCATTATTATTAATATGCACAGCGTTCGGGTTCTACGCAGTAATTCAAAAGTTCAACGAACCAAATTGGAAAGAGGTATGTATCGCAAAAGGCGGTGTACCAGTACAATTAGAAAAGTCAGTCTTTGACTGCAAAAAGATGTAAGAAAGAGGAAACGTAATGTTTAAACGATTTATGAAATTAATGGAATATAGAAGTTACTGTATGAGTATCAAGCAGTTGAGAGAAATGGGTATGTATGATAAAGCCCGAGAAATCTCTGAGTTTAAAAATAAGATGTATCCATCATGCTAGATCCAGATCATACTTACACAAAGCCTAAGGGCGAGAAGAAAAAAGGCGGTAAGTAAGCCGTACTAAATAGACGTGAAGGTCTATTGTTAAAGCGTCCTTAGGGGCGCTTTTTTTATAAATATACCTAGTAGTAAGTGTTAGCAAAACCTACGAGGAAAAAAATATGGCAGAAGAAAACGAAGACTTAATTCAGTCGGACGAAAAACCCGACCCGAAAGAAGCAAAAGAAAAGAAGACAAAGAAAAAGTCTCCTAGTAAAAAAGATGGTGAAGAAGGCTCAGTTAATAACAAGATTGAGATCAACCCTAAGCTTAATGAAGCTGTATCACGAACAATCGTGTTTAGCTTTGGTCGTATGAATCCAGTTACAATTGGACACGAAAAGCTAGTAACCAAAGTCAACGCAGAAGCGAAGAAGAATAATGCAACACCGGTTGTTTATCTATCTCATTCTCAAGACGCAAAAAAGAATCCCCTATCATACATTGATAAGTTGAGAATTGCTCAAAAAGCATTTGGTAAAGTAGTCAAAAAATCAAATGCCAAAACAATTATTCAAATTATGCAAGAAATAGAAAAGTCTTACAACAAGGCTATTCTAATCGTAGGCGCAGATAGAGTTAAAGAGTTCGAAACTCTTCTATCACGTTACAATGGTAAAGACTATAATCTAGATAGCATCACAGTAATGTCCGCTGGTGAGCGTGATCCAGACGCAGATGGCGTTGAAGGTATGTCAGCATCTAAGATGAGAGTTGCCGCTGTACAAGGCGATAAAGACGCATTCATATCAGGTCTACCTAAAAAGTTAAAACGTAATGGCGAAGACATCTATTCGATGGTTCGTAATGGCATGAAGCTTAATGAAGAACTAGAAGCACAAGGTCTTCTAAACGAAGTATTAGATATTGCTCAACGTAGAGCAAGAGCCATCACAATGCGTAAGTTCAAATCTAAAATTGCTATGGCTCGTAAACGTATGATGAACCGTCCTGCGACCATGGAAAAGATTAAGAAGAGAGCGCAGAAGAAAGCACTTTCTATTGTGAAAGCAAAAGTAGCAGGTAAAAAAGGCTCAGACTATGCTAATCTTAGTGTAGCAGAAAAGCAAATCATCGATAAGAAAGTTAAAAAGAGAAAAGCACTTATTCAACGTTTAGCTAAAAAATTAGTACCAAAAGTACGTATGGCTGATAGAGCAAAGCTGTCAGGTAAGAAAAAGAAAATCAACGAAGAGTTTGAAGTATTCTTTGAAGCACGCCAAGATGCAGACATTAAAGACCGTGAAGGTACTCAACCAGCGAAGTATCATGCAGGACTATCTAAGTCAACAAAAGCAAAGCGTGATGCACACTTTAAAAAGGGCGCTAAGATGGATGATGATAACGATGCAGCGTACAAGCCAGCACCAGGTGATGCTGATGCAAAGACTAAAGAGTCTGAGCATACAAAGAAATATAAAGCAATGTATGGAGAAGAGAGCGAAGTGAAGAAGTACCACGAAGCTAGAAAAAAAGATGGTACTATCAAAACAGATGGCCGCTTTCGTGCTTTCCGTAAGAAAGTAGCAGAAGACGCAGAACAGCGTCTACGTGATCAACATAAGCGTGAGAAAGAAGATCAATCATCTGATCACGAAAGAGAAATGGATAGAGTAAAGACACGTAAGATGCGTACTCAAATCCGTGATATAAACAAAGAGAGTTTTGAAAGCGATGAAAGCATCCTAGCATTTATCGAAGAAGTTTCTGATGACATTATAGCTTCTATCGATTTAGATGAAGCGAAAGCGATGGATGGTCTAAAGAAGAAAGCAGAGAAATCTGGAATCTCATATGGCATTCTAAAGAAAGTATATGATCGTGGTGTAGCCGCATGGCGCACAGGTCATCGTCCTGGTACAACTCCACAACAATGGGGATATGCTAGAGTAAACTCTTTCGTAACTAAGTCATCTGGTACATGGGGTAAGGCTGATAAAGACCTTGCTGCTAAAGTACGTAAAGAAGAAGTTGAACTTGATGAAGCGAAGAATGCCGCACAACAAGCCGCAATTGCTATCTCTAAAAAAGAAAGAGAAGAAGCTCCTGTAGAAAAGAAAAAAGATGGCAACTCTTATGTTAAAGAAGAGGATCCATGTTGGGATGGCTACAAGCAAGTCGGTATGAAGAAAAAAGGTGGGAAGATGGTTCCCAACTGTGTGAGTGAAGAAATCTTTACATTAGATGAGCAATTCGAATTCCAATTCTTAGATGAAGAAGTAGTTCTTGATAGAGCCTTAACTGCTATTCATAAGCATGTAAGTATGGGTAAAGACTTAGGTGATATGTCATTCGAAGTATCACGTGCCGCTGGAGTGAAGTTCTCTGCACAAGACTTGAGAAAGAGATACATTCAAAAGTATGGTAACCCTAAGAAAGTAAAACTAAATCCAACTGCAATCAAAAACATGAAGAAGAGATTTGGTTTTAAAGAAGCTTATGGCGCTGGGTTTGAAGGTACAGATACTCTTGTACAGAACTATAAGAATGTCACACCAGGCGAAAGCGGTAAGAAAAAAGAGCCTAAAGTTAGTGACTGGTCTCCTCATATGAAAGATGAGAAATCAAAGAAGATTAACGAAAGCTTTGAGAACTTAATGGAAGCTGAGTGTCAATTGATTGGCATGAAGCAAATTAAACAGTTCGAAAAGGTTGTTGATAACTTGTTTAAGAAGTTTGGTATTGACTTTAACTTCACTAAGCACTTTGGTGATCGTATGAGTGATGAGCGTAATACACCTTGTATCACACTTAAAGAACTTGCAGCGTTTGTTAAAAAGATTTATGCAAATCAAGGCAAGTCTTTGAAGAGCGTAGCTGGTGCTGAAGCAGTAGTTAAAGATATTCAAACTGATCTAAATATACCAGTAGCAGTAAAGTACGATCAGCGTAATGATGAGTTCGATGTTGTTATGAAAACTATTATGAGAAAAAAGAATTTTAAAACTCCTGATAAAGTGATTACTTTCAAATGATACGTTTAAAAACATATTTAACTGAGTTAAAAGTTGAGTACCCGGATGCTAAAAAGACTCTGGGTATTCCACGTGATAAGATGCCTCAAGTTAAATCAAAAGACTATGAAGAACTTATTGAGTTTCTGTCTAAGAAGAATATAACTATGAAACTAAGAAGCGTGAAAGCAAAAGACTTAAAGGCTACACAAAGTAACTTTAACGTCGATAAGATAGTCAAAGCAGCTAGTAAGTATAGCACACTAGCAAAGGCTAAACCTATTATTGTTAGTAGTGATGGATATGTAATAGATGGTCATCATAGATGGCTAGGAGCATTAAACATACGTGGTAATGTTTCTATTATGCAAGCAAATGTGAAAGCAAAAGAGTTGTTAAGTGTTATTAACGAGTTTCCTAAAACTTTTAATAAAAATATAAATGAGACATGAGGTTATCTAATGTATGAATATAGAGCAAGAGTAGTTAAAGTAGTTGATGGGGACACAGTTGATGTTGACATTGAACTAGGGTTTGGTGTAGTTCTTGCGGACGAAAGAGTTCGCATTATGGGCATCGATACACCAGAATCAAGAACTAGTGATAAAGTTGAAGACTTATTTGGCGAAGCAGCAAAAGCTAGAGTTAAAGAGTTACTAGAAGGTGATGTAATTCTAAAGACCGAAGTGAGTAAGAACGGTGAAGACATGAAGGGTAAGTTTGGTCGCATTCTTGGGGACTTCATGGTAGAGCGTTGGGAAAACGGTAAAGAAGAAAGACTAACAGATGTGCTAATCGAAGAGGGTCATGCAGTGGCGTACTTTGGTGGATCAAAAGAAGAAATCGCTATGAAGCATTTAGCGAATAGAGAGAAGTTACTACGTGAAGGTATCGTGAGTACAGAAGAGTATGAAAAGCAATTGAAAAAACAAAGTGGAGAATGATAATGGAAATCACTAAAGAAATTTTTACAGAACTTTTTCCTAAAGCGAAAAAGTCTAAAGAGTTAGTAAAAGCTATGAAAGATATCTTACCTAAGTATGATATCGATACGCCAGAACGTATTGCAGGCTTCTTAGCACAATGTGGTCATGAGTCCGGTGGATTTAGATTGATTGAAGAAAACCTAAACTATTCCGCTAAAGCACTTGACGCAGTGTTTGGTAAGTACTTTGTAAGAGGTGGTAGGGATGCACAAGAATACGCTAGGCAGCCTGAGCGGATTGCTAATATTGTATATGCTAATCGTATGGGCAATAGTGACAGTGAGAGTGGAGACGGTTGGAAGTTCCGAGGAAGAGGCTACATTCAGCTCACCGGTAGGGATAATTACAAGAGTTTTGCAACCGATATCGACAGCGGACTTAGAGACGCAGTTGAGTACACAGAAACAATAGCAGGTGCGTTAGAATCCGCTTGCTGGTTCTGGAAGAAGAATAAGATTAATCGCTATTGTGATAACCATGATGTTAAGGGTATGACTAAGCGTATTAACGGTGGCTACAATGGCCTAGAAGACCGTGAGAAGCATTGGCACCACGCATTAGAAATGCTAGGTGGAGATGTTCACGCAAAGCCAAAGCCAGCTAAGAAGAAAGCTTCTAAGTCTAAAGGATCTACAAGTGTAACACTAAGCGTAGGTTCACGTGGCGATGAAGTAAAAAATATGCAGGCTGCATTAGGCCTTGGTGCTGATGGTATATTTGGACCAGGTACAAAACGTGCAGTAAGAGCATTTCAAAGAGAAAATGGTTTGACAGCAGATGGTGTTGCTGGACCTGCTACACTAGGAAAGCTATACGGCTAATGAAATCGTTTAAGACATATATTAACGAAGGCATTAAAATGCAATTGATCCGTGGTAAGGGTCAAGATGTATTGAAGATGTGGAATAAAGGAGACTCAAAGTGGGTTGAGCTGAGAGGCAAGCCCAACTTTGAGATCAAGTTTGACAAGAAAGAAGAGCTACATAAAGTTCTATCTGCTCTTGGTAAATCAGTTAATGTGTCTGAACTTGTTAATGGTGAGCCTGTTGGTATTAACCCAAATAACCCTGGAGCAAAAAAAGCATTAAAGGTAATACAAGGATTAATGAAATGATATCGTTTAAACAACATTTAGAAGAAGCATTTGGTAGAGCGAACTTTAACAAACAGTTAAAGAAAAAGGGTATTGATGTTGATAAACGACATAAAGATAATGTCAAAGATGCGGCGGCCGCTAAGAAAAGATCAGCCGCTGCTGCTAAAGATCATGCCGCTTTCCGTAAGAAATATCCAAACATTAAGTTTGAAGCTAAAGACCCAGGCGAATATGATAACGAAGGTAGTATGGCAAAGACACAACTACGTGGTGTACTTGCTGATGCCGAGCATATGATTGGTATGTTTGAAGACGATGAGAACTTGCCTGAATGGGTACAAAATAAGATTACTAAAGCGGCAGACTATCTAAACTCCGCTCATAGATATATGATGAATAACGGAGAAGATTGATGCAAGGACCAATTAGGTATTGCGAAAATTGCGGACACAGGTGCCACTGTTATAGACCAGATTGTAAAGAATGTGTAAATGACGTGTGTACAAACTGCCAATGTAAGGAAACAAAAAAATGAGAACATTTAAAGGCCACCGAGAAGATAAGATTGATCAGATATGCGAAGATTGCAATATCTATGATGATTTAATTTTAGAAGCAGCTGAACACGAAGGTAAGAAGGTTACTCTGAATGATCCAGTTCGTGGTGGCTCTAAGAAGTTTTACGTGTACGTTAAAAACGACAAGGGTAATGTCGTAAAAGTATCCTTTGGTGATCCTGACATGGAGATCAAAAGAGATGATCCCGCTAGACGCAAATCGTTTAGAGCAAGACATGGGTGTGATAACCCAGGTCCTAAATGGAAAGCTAAGTACTGGTCTTGTTGGCAATGGCGTGCAGGCGCTAAAGTTGATAACTAATAAATACAAATAAGAAATAATTTAACTTTGGGAGAAACCAATGAAAAAGAAAGAGATCACACCATTGCCAGAGGGCTTTGCAGATTTAGTTGCTTCTAAATCTGGATACGCACCAGCGGCAAAACCGCAATCTAGTTTACAACTTTTAGAGAACGACATGCGTGTATTAAATACACAACTAACATCTGCTCGTCAAGGCGGAGCTGGTAATGTTCGTAAGCTACATGAAGCCAAGCTAAAACTTGCAAGAGAAATCGAAGAAGCAAAGGCTAGCAACAAAGCTGACCAAGCTGTTGGCGATACAAAGATGCCTAACGTCGAAGCAAATGTTAAGACACCAGAAGGCAAAGCAGACAAAGAGACTCCAAAGCGTAAGGGTGATCAAGCACAAGCTGACTCTATGGAGAAAGTTAAAGAAGACCTTGATGAAGGTTATAACGAATCTGCTTGCGTTGGCGAAATGAAGAAGCTACATGCTTCAGCATGTTCAAAGACAGAAATGTATAATAAAGTTTCTGAAAAGTATGGTTGCTCACAGTCACAGTTTGATGAGCTATATGCAGAGTATTGTAAAGAGTCTTATAAAGAAGAAAAAGAACTTGATGATGTAGATCCAAAAGCTGTTAAGAAAAAATTTGCTAATCGCAAAGATAAAGACCTTGACAACGATGGCGATACAGATTCTTCTGATGAGTATCTACACAAGCGCCGTAAAGCAATTTCTCAAGCACTAAATGAGAAGCCAAAAAAGCCTAGTGCCTCTGTAGATGAATCTACCGAACTGCAGGGGCTTGATGCGGCTAGTGAAGAACTAAAAGAAGATGCTAAGATGGGAAAGCAGTCAGATGAAAATCTGAAAAAACTGCATAAACAGTTTAAGGCTATGAATCAGCAAACACCTTCAACTCAACATATGATGAAGCGAATTACTAAAGAGATGAAGCGCCGCAAGATGACTGTCGAAGGTTTAGAAGAAGCAAAGAGTGACTACACAGTCGCTCATAAAACTTTCTCTTCAGCTGTACAACATGCAGTTCAAGTGGCAAAGAAACGTGGATACGAAGTAGATGACGAAGACTATGATCGTAAGGTCGCAATGGGTCCTCGTAAGCCAGGTAAAGGCAAAACTAACTCGTATGCAATTGATGTAACAAAAAATGGTAAGCCTGTAAAACAAAAATTACAGATGCAAGTTTACTACGACCAAGGTCGTTACGAATTGAACATGTACATTCAATAACCCAGAAAAAGGAGAACTATTATGGCACTATGGGGAAAAACAGATGAAGCAGCTTCTGTACCTGCTTATCTAAGCACTGCAGATGCAGCGAATGCTTATTTCGTAGATATCGAAGAAGCAGGCGTGGCAGCTAACAAAGCAAAAGGTCTCGGCAATGGTGGCTGGAATCTATATACAACTTATACAGATAGCAATGGCGCTACACGTAATCGTGCAGAATGTCTAGTTGCTATGGGTGTTGCAGCAGCAGTTTCAGGTGATGCTGAAGACGTTGTGGTGGCCGATCCAGCCTGATCCAGCACCTTAATAAATACGTTAGAGGGCGGATACAAGTTCGCCCTCTAATAACTTTTAAATAATTACTAGGTGGTTTAAGAATGAAATTAGATGAAGAGTCGTTTATGTTATTTGCAGCCAAGCATTACGATATGGCAAAAGCAACAGGCATAGATGAATTTAATGATGATTTAAAAAGGTTTCAATATTTGAAGAGACTTTTCAAAAGATATCATGATGAAGATGAATTAAAGGTTAGACTTATCTTAAATCATCTTATAGTTTTATATAATTGTTTTGGTCCTGCGGCGACTACTATGTTGTTTATGAAACTAACAGATTATCACAAATATTTAAAACCGTTTATTTTATTTTTACATTATCTACCAGATGAAATTGAGTATGATGAAGTGAAGTTAAATACTAATAGCATTCCAATGGATATGCAAATATTA